>ERZ652171.776-NODE-776-length-12153-cov-6.32435_pt1 | contig 12153 bp, 7 predicted proteins | sample MGYA00514759_ERZ652171 | MGnify/ENA metagenome assembly ERZ652171 | reverse complement strand
AATTTTTTGTTGTATATTTTTTTATGATTTGTGTCTAAAATTTGTTGACTAGTGCAGGGAGAACAAGACAGCAGCAAATTAGTTAAGGGGGGAGCTTTTACTTGCTGGAGAAAGTTAATGATGCTAGAATAATAGCAGATGTTTTAAAATTAATAATTTGCTATAGAGGTGAATGGTAATGATTGATAAAAAGGTATTTTCGGATGCGCTTGCAAATTATAAAAGGGATTTTGTTGCCGGCTGGTGGGAAAATGAAAAGTTCAAATGGGAAGCTGTAAAATGCTTTCAGGATAATTGGAATATAGATGCAGAGGATTTTGCAGAGATGCTTAAACGCTCCTTGGCGAAAACGTATAATTTATTAGGAACATCAAATATTTATCCGAGGCAAATGATAGAAGGCTTTGCTGAACAAGCTCCTGATAAGGTCAAAATGATGTTTATTGCTCTGTTTGATGAAAAAAATAATGTCGCTGAGCGTATTTTACATTTTAAAGAGCAGTCTGGGCAATTGTTAAAAGAGTATTGCAACGATGCGAAAAATCACTATCAAAATGAAAATGTCATCAGTACATATTTATGGCTGATGTATCCTGATAAGTATTACATATACAAATTTGGTGAAATAAAGTCATGTGCGGAAGTTTTGCAAAGTGGCTATAAGTTTAAAAAGGGTGCTTATGAAGATAATCTGAGCAATTTTTATTCGTTTTATGATGAGCTCTGTGTTAATTTACAGAGCGATGCTGAAATGAAAAAGCTGTTAGCGGATAACCTGACGGAAGATTGTTATCCTGATAAAGAGTTGAAAACATTAACTATAGATTTTGGCTTTTATATTAGCAGGCAATATGGTAAAAAGGATAATGAAAAAGCAGAATTAGAAGAACAACCGGAACAACAGAATTTTACTTCTGTTCCTGTTGTTGAGACTTATTCTGATACAACTACGCAGGCAGAAAAACAATATTGGTGGTTGAATGCTAATCCTAAGGTTTGGAGTTTTTCTGATATTCGTATCGGCGAAAAGGTTGAGTGGACTTTTTATAACAGCTCCGGTAATAAAAGACGTATCTTTAAAAATTTTGAGGATGCAAAAGTAGGCGATATTGTTATTGGCTATGAGTCTAATCCGGTAAAGCAGATAGTATGTATTTGTAAAATAGCAGATAAGGAGGATGGCAAGAGTATCTTTGTTGAGAAAACTGAGAACTTAGATGTTCCTATAGAGTATTCTGTTTTAAAATCTGCTAACGAATTATCCGAAATGCAATATTTAAAAAATCCTCTAGGCAGCTTGTTCAAACTTACTGTTAAAGAGTATCGCTGTATAATTGATTTTGTACGTGAAGAAAATCCGCCAGATAATAGTAAGCCGGTTAACGAGGCGTATTCCAAAGATGATTTCCTTGCAGAAGTTTATATAACCGGTGCTAAATACGACCGCTTGTTCAATGTCCTTAAGCGAAAGAAAAACATAATTCTTCAAGGTGCACCCGGTGTCGGAAAAACCTTTGCTGCCAAAAGATTAGCCTATGCCATGATGGGAGAAAAAGATAAAGAGCGCGTTGAATTTATACAATTCCACCAGAATTATTCCTATGAAGATTTTATGATGGGATATAAACCTACTGAAAACGGCGGCTTTGAAATGCAGTATGGCGTATTTTATCGTTTCTGCAAAAAGGCTGAAAATAATTCCGAGAAAGATTACTTCTTTATCATCGACGAAATTAACCGTGGTAATATGAGTAAAATTTTTGGTGAGCTGCTGCTTTTGATTGAAAAGGATTATCGCGGTACTTCTTCCAAGCTGGCATATCAAAATTTGAATTTTTCTGTTCCAGAAAATCTTTATATCATTGGTATGATGAACACTGCAGACAGAAGCTTGGCGATGATTGACTATGCTTTGCGAAGACGCTTCAGCTTTTTTGATATGGAGCCCGGTTTTGATACTGAGGGCTTTAAGGAATATCAGGAAAAACTTGCCAGTGATAAATTTAATGCTTTGATAGAGTGCATTAAGGAGCTTAATAATGAAATAGCTGATGATCCGTCTTTGGGAAAAGGTTTTTGTATCGGACATAGCTATTTCTGTGGCTTGCAAGCAGATGAGTGTACGCAGGAATTGCTTGAAGGTATAGTAGAGTATGATATTTTACCGATGTTAAGTGAGTATTGGTTTGATAATCTTACAGAAAAAGTTGCTCCTTGGAGTGAAAAACTATACGGTGCTTTAAATGATTAAGGATAAAAGCATCTTCATCAAAAATATTTATTATATGCTTGCCTATGCATATCAAAGTCTGCAGCAAGAAAATTATAAGGATATTGCTACAGAGAAGTTTGATAATGTGCATAATCTCTTAGCGGCAATTTTGGCTAAAGGTGTAGCTTTACAGCTTAAACAGGGATTGTACAGAGAGTATGTCAATCATCAGGATAATCTGATGCTGTTGCGCGGAAAAATAAATATTCATGGCAGTATTAAGAATAAAATCATGCGCAAGCAGCTTCTGACCTGTGATTATGATTTGCTTTCTGAAAATAATTTGCTCAATCAAATTATCAAAACCACAATTGTGTTGTTGATAAGACTTGCGAATGTGAAGGAAAAATATAAAAATGAACTGCGCAAGGAGCTTTTGTTTTTCAACAATGTTGATACATTGGAAGCAAAATCAATTAAGTGGTCCAATTTGACGTTTCAGTGTAACAATCGCAATTATCAATTGTTGGTGGGGATTTGTCAGCTTATTATCGAAGGACTATTGCTTACGACGGAGAGTGGTGTCTACAGATTACAATCTTGGATAGATGAGCAGAGAATGTGCCATTTGTACGAAAAATTCATTTTGGAGTATTATAAAAAGCATTATTCTGTTCTTTCTGTCAAAGCAGCACAGATACCTTGGGGGTTAGATGACGGTGTAAGCTATATGCTGCCTAAAATGCAAAGTGATATAACCTTACGAAAAGGAAATACGGTGCTTGTTATTGATGCTAAGTATTACAGTCATACGATGCAGATAAATTTTTCCAAACGTAGCTTGATTTCCCACAATTTATATCAAATTTTTACTTATGTAAAGAATTATTCTTATAGCTTTGGGGAGTATGAGAATAAAGTTTCCGGTATGCTGCTTTACGCAAAAACCGATGAAGAAATTCAACCAGATAATGTGTATCAAATGCATGGCAATCAGATATCTGTAAAAACGCTGGATTTGAATAAGGATTTTTCCGAAATCAAGCAACAGCTTGCCAGAATTGCGGAATCACATTTTGCTTTGTCAAAAACTCATTGACTTCTTGCTACAGCTAATGTATAATATTAGCGTTTATTGATATTTGCTAACGCGATGAAAAAGACAGTAGCTTGCGGCGCAGGTTAAGCGAGCCGGGGGATGGTGCAAGTCCGGACGAAGTAAAGCAGGTGAAAATCACTTTGGAGCGGATGCGGCGAACCTGAGTAGCTGCATACGGGAGCGCCCGATATTGCGCACACGAGTGGCGTGCAGCAAAGGCTGTCGTCATGAGGGTGGTACCACGGAGTACACATTTGATAATGATGCATGATACGTAAGCGTATTAATCGTTGTTAGTCTACAGCTTCGTCCCTTATCTGAGGGACGAAGCTTTTTTTAGTATTGCTATATTTTTTTGTTTAATAAAATTGGAGGTTATTAGTAATGGACTATGGTAAAACACTGAATCTGCCCGAAACAGAGTTCCCTATGCGTGCCGGTCTGCCGCAGCGCGAACCTGATTTTCTGAAATTCTGGGAAGAAAACGATATTTATGGCAAAAAGCAGGCTCTGCATGCAGGCCACAAGAAATTTGTTCTGCATGACGGCCCTCCGTATGCAAACGGCAAAATCCACATGGGTCATGCCCTGAACAAAATCTTAAAAGATATCATCATGAAATACAAATATGCTCGCGGCTTCGATACCCCGTATGTTCCCGGCTGGGATACTCACGGCATGCCGATTGAGCACGCTGCTATCAAAGAGCTGGGACTGAACCGCAATGAGCTGGATCCGCTGACTCTGCGCCGCAAATGCCATGACTTCGCTCTGCAATGGGTTGATATTCAACGCGAAGACTTCAAACGTCTGGGCGTTTTGGGTGACTGGGAAAACCCGTACATCACTCTGCATCACAGCTTTGAAGCTGAGCAAATCCGTGTATTCGGTACTATGGCTAACAAAGGCTATATCTACAAAGGCAAAAAGACCGTTTACTGGTGCCCGCACTGCGAAACTGCTCTGGCTGAAGCAGAAATCGAATACGGCGAACAAAAAACTCCGACTATCTTCGTAAAAATGCCGCTGGTAAAAGACAACGGCCAGACTCCGGAAGCTGCTAAAGGCAAAAAAGCTTACATGGTAATTTGGACCACCACCCCGTGGACCATGCCGGCCAACGTTGCTGTTGCTCTGAACCCTGCTCTGGAATATGCCTGGGTTGAATGCGAAGGCGAAGTTCTCTTCATGGCAAAGGACCTGCTGGCTCAGGTTGGCGCTGTCTGCCACAAGGACCTCAGCAATATCCTTGGCACTACTCTTGGTAAAGATATGGAATTCGCTGAATGCGTGCATCCGTTCCCTGAATACAACAACCGCCGTTCTCTCGTAGTTATGGCTGACTATGTAACTACCGAAGCCGGTACCGGTTGCGTACATACCGCTCCCGGTCATGGCGATGTCGACTTTGAAACCGGCCTGAAATATAAGCTGCCGATTCTCTGCCCTGTTGATTCTCAGGGCAAGCTGACCGAAGAAGCAGGCGAACGCTTCAAGGGCATGTTTGTATTCGACGCTAATATCCCGGTACTGAAATATCTGGCTGAGCTGAACTGCTTGCTGGGTAAAGAAAACATTAAGCACCAATACGCACACTGCTGGCGCTGCAAAAACCCGATTATTTTCCGCGCAACCTCTCAATGGTTCGCTTCTATCGACGGCTTCCGTGATGAAGCACTGAAATCTATCGACAATGTACAGTGGATTCCTTCCTGGGGCCAACAACGTATCCATAACATGGTAAGCGACCGTCATGACTGGTGCATCAGCCGTCAGCGTGTATGGGGTGTTCCTATCCCGGTATTCTACTGCGATAACTGCGGCGAGCATCTGATCAACGAAGCTACCATCGACTCTGTTGCTAACTGGTTTGAAAAAGAAGGCAGCGATGCATGGTGGGCTCACACTGCAGAAGAGCTGCTGCCGGAAGGCACTGTTTGCCCGAAATGCGGCGGTAAGCACTTCCATAAGGAAAGCGATATCATGGACGTATGGTTCGACAGCGGTTCCTCTCACATGGCTGTTGCTGCAAAACGTCCGGAGCTGTCCTGGCCGGTTGCTATGTACCTCGAAGGCAGTGACCAGCATCGTGGCTGGTTCCAGTCCTCTCTGCTGACCTCCGTTGCTGTTGCAGGACGTGCTCCGTACGAATCCGTACTGACTCATGGTTATGTAGTTGACGGCGATGGCCGCAAGATGTCCAAATCCGTAGGTAACGTTATCGTTCCGCAGGACGTAATCAAGCAATACGGCGCTGATATCATCCGCCTGTGGACTGCTTCCTCCGATTATAAGGCAGATATCCGTATCTCCCCGAAAATCCTGAAGCAGCTGGCTGAGGTATACCGCAAAATCCGTAACACCATCCGTTACATTCTGGGCAACACCAACGATTTCAACTATGAAACCGATGCTGTTCCGTTCAACGAAATGCTGGAGCTTGACCAATGGGCTCTGATGCATCTGCAGCTGCTGAAGAAGGAAGTTACCGCTGCTTACGAAAGCTATGATTTCCATGTACTGTATCATGCAATCCACAACTTCTGCACCGTTGAAATGTCCAGCTTCTATCTGGATATCATCAAGGACCGCCTGTATGCTTATAAGGCAGACAGCAAAGAGCGTCGCAGCGCACAAACCGCTATGCATGAAATCCTCATGGATCTCATCGTTATGCTGTCCCCGGTACTGAGCTTCACTATGGAAGAAGTATGGCAGTTCATGAAGAAACCTGCTAATGCTCCGGAATCCGTACAAATGCTGCCTTGGCCGGAGGTTAAGGAAGAATACATCAACGAAGAGCTGGAAACTAAATGGGATAACTTCATTGAAATCCGCAGTGAAATCACCAAGGTGCTGGAGCTGGCTCGTCGTAACAAACAAATCGGTCACTCCCTGGACGCTAAGGTTGAGCTGCACGCTGAAGGCGAAGCACTGGCTATCCTGAAATCCGTAGAAAAAGATCTGGCAACTCTGCTGATCGTTTCTCAGGCTGTTATTGTTGAAGGCGCTGCAGAAGGTGCCGAAGCAACCGGCCGCGAGGACCTGAAGGTTACCGTTGCTGCTGCTGAAGGCCACAAGTGCGAGCGTTGCTGGATTTACAGTGACGAGGTTGGTCAGGACGCTGAGCATCCGACTCTGTGCAAACGCTGCGCTGAAGCAGTTAAAGCTTGAGTATAAGGCATCGTCTTTGCATAAAGCTGTAGCCGACCTCAAATAAAAGCTTAAAGCCGTCGTATCATGTAAATTTTGCTGATACGGCGGCTTTTTTGCTACAAATTTTACAAAAAATTATTTTGCTTTATGGCCTATCTATGGTACAATACTGTTAATATTATATATTTTACGGAGGTGAAACTGTTTTTCTGCAATCTGCAGGATTACAGAGATTTTTGGACTATCTCATATGTTTGTTTAATGTTATAGCGATTTTATTTTTGGTGGCGCTGAACGGCTTTTTCGTTGCTTCGGAGTTTTCTATTGTCAAGGTGCGCCCTTCGCGTCTTGATGCGCTGATTAAGGAAGGCAATACGCGGGCGGAAAGCGCTAAGCAGGTAACGGAGCATCTTGATGCCTATCTTTCGGTTACGCAGCTTGGTATAACCATTGCTTCACTGGGCTTAGGCTGGATTGGCGAGCCGACGGTGGCGAAGCTGATGCATCCTGTATTTAATCTGCTGCAGCTGCCGCCGCAGGTTGAGCATACAATAGCTTTTGTTGTCGGCTTTGGTGTTATCACCGCATTGCATATTGTTTTGGGCGAGCTGGTGCCTAAATCATTGTCTATTCAAAAGACTGAGCAGATTGTTCTGTTTGTGGCAGCTCCGCTGATTCTGTTTGATAAGCTGATGTATCCGGCGGTGTGGTTTCTCAATCACGTTGCCAACTGGGTGCTGCACAAATTGGGCGTTGAGGCTGCAAGCGAGGCAGAAGAGGCGCACAACGAGGACGAAATCCGCATACTGATGGAAGAAAGCCACAAGCATGGCTATATTGATAAAACAGAGCTTACTTATCTGGACAATGTCTTTGATTTTTCCGACCGTCGTGCTAGCGATATCATGGTACCGCGTACCGATATGATTTGCCTGTATCTGGAGGATTCCTGGGAGGATAATATCAAGACGGCGCTGGAGGAGCGCATGACGCGTTATCCTATCTGTGATGAGGACAAGGACCATATTATCGGCTTTTTGCATATCAAGGATTTGCTGCGCAGCTTAAATGCCGGCGAGCGTCCTGATTTGCGCAGTCTGGCGCGTAAGGTGCTGCTGGTGCCGGAATCTCTGCCTATCAGCAAGCTGCTGCGTATTCTGCAGAAGCATCGCAGTCAGCTGGCAATCCTGGTTGACGAGTACGGCGGTACCGCTGGTATGGTTACCGTTGAGGATATCCTGGAGGAAATCGTAGGCGAAATTCAGGACGAGTTTGACGAGGAGCGCCCGGAGGTAGAAGAAAAGGGCAGCAAAACCTATTCTGTTGACGGCAAAATGCTGCTGGAGGATGTCAATGATACCTTCGAGCTGGCCTTAGATACCGAAAACTGTGATACTATCGGCGGCTGGGTTTACTCTCAGCTTGATTATCCGCCTAAGGTGGGGCAGAAGGTGCAGACACCTGCCGCTGCCTTTACGGTAGAAGAAATTGACAAGATGCGTATTGTGCGCGTCGGCATCCAGCTTTTGCACGAGCCGGAAAAGATTCACGAGGAGCTTCAGGAAGAACATCTGGAGGATGTAAAATAATATCTGCATAAAAAGAGAGCACGCTGAGATTGATTTCTCAGCGTGCTCTTTAGCGTTGTGCTTATAAATCGTGGAATTTCATACCGATGTTGCTGTGACGCAGGAAGTTAAGAGTTACCTCAGGGAAGGAGGCGTAGCTCAAAACGTCTTCAATCGGTGCGTTGGGGAAGCCCTCCTCAGCCAGCTTTTCACGCAGCTTTTTCATTTGCGGCGGAATATCGTCGGCAGGACGGTGGTCGATTTGCGGCGCGTCACCGATGGCCAGGCGTTTAACCTCAGGGTCAATCGGTCCCGGAGTACGGCCGTATTTGCCAAGGATTAAATCCTTAACCTCGCGGGGAATCATCTTGTAGCGTCCGAGTGCAACGTTCAATACGGACATAGAGCCTACAATCTGGCTTGTAGGAGTAACCAGCGGCGGATAGCCGAGCTCGGCGCGCACGCGTGGCATTTCCTCAAGCAGCTGCGGGTATTTGTCGGCAACGCCCATTTCTTTCATCTGGTTCAGCAGGTTGGAAAGCATACCGCCAGGAATCTGGAAGGTGAGTACCTTGGGATCTATGGGGATGTTGGCGTTCAGGTTGAAATCGTGGATAAGGTTCTTGCGTACATCCTTGAAATAGTCAGCCAATGCATTAAGCTCGGCAAGGTTGATGCCTGTATCGTAGGGAGTGCCCTCCAGCGTTGCTACCAGAGCTTCGGTGCAGGGCTGGCTGGTAGATTCGGAGAACGGAGAAAGTGCAGTATCAATCATGTCCGCACCGGCTTCAACAGCCTTAAGGTAGGTCATATCGCCCATACCGCTGGTGAAGTGGGTGTGCAGGTCGATAGGCAGGTTAAGCTCTGCCTTCAGGCTGCGGATAAGGCTTTCGGCAGCGTAGGGACGCAGCAGGCCCGCCATATCCTTAATGCAGATGGAATCTGCGCCCATCTGCGCCAGTTCCTTACCGAGCTGTACAAAATCCTTGTCCTGATGGTAGGGGCTGATAGTATATACAATACAGCCCTGAACATGTGCGCCTGCTTCCTTAGCGGCACGCATTGCGCATTCCAGGTTGCGGGTATCGTTAAGAGCATCGAAAATACGGATGATGGATACGCCGTTATCAACAGAACGGTTTACAAATTCGCGTACAACATCATCGGCATAATGGTTATAGCCCAAAATGTTCTGACCGCGCAGCAGCATTTGAATTGGGGTTTTGCGCAGATGTTTTTTGAGCGTGCGCAGACGTTGCCAGGGATCCTCGTTAAGGAAGCGCAGGCAGGAGTCAAAGGTGGCGCCGCCCCAAGCCTCCAAAGCATAGTAGCCGGCGTTATCCAACTGTTCCAGTGCCGGCAGCATGTCGCTGATGCGCATTCTGGTGGCAGCAAGAGACTGGTGGCCGTCACGCAGGACGGTTTCAACTATTTTTACGGGTTTCTTCTCCATGGCAGTACTCCTTTTATTAGTATAGTTCGTTAATTAAAGCTGATTTATAGCTGTCATTATTATAGCATAAATCTGTATTCATGTATACAATATACTTAGTTTCGAGCAATAAAAAATGGTGGCCATACTTGGTGACCACCATAAAAGTGAATTAGTTACGCGGAGTAGGCTGGTTGCTGACAACAGGCTTGCCCATGATTTCGTTAACGCGCTCTTTAATGCTGCGTTTCTTTTTAGTGGGCTGGTTGCTTACTACAGGTGCCTGGTTGGCATTGCCTTCAGTTGTTACCGTAGCGGGAGCCTGCTTGTCTTTGTCCTTATCTTTATCCTTGTCTTTATCTTTGTCCTTATCATCCTGCTTGATTTCCGGTTCCGGCGGAACAGCTACGCCCGGATTGCTGAAGCCGGTGCGCGGAGTAGATGCCAGAGCGTTGACCATGAAATCATGCCAGATAGAAAGCGGAGCGCCGCTGCCGTACATACGGTTCATAGATTTGTTGTTATCATCACCAACCCATACGGCAGTACTGAGGTCGGGAGTGTAACCAACGAACCAGGCATCAATGTAGGTATCGGTAGTACCGGTTTTACCTGCTGCCGGACGGCCGATTCCCATGCCGCCTGCGGTGCCGCTGATAAGAACATCCTGCAGCATATTAGTAGTCAGGTATGCTGCTTCGGCATCAATAACACGTTTGGGTTCAGGTTTAGCTTCGTACAGAACCTTACCCTCACGGTCAACAATCTTCAGCAGAGCAATAGGCTTGCAATACATACCATTGCTTGCAAAAACGCCGTAGGCTGCAGCCATTTCCAAGGGATTAACGCCCTTGCTGAGGCCGCCGAGTGCCATAGCGAGGTTTGCATCGCTGTAAGCGCCGCTGTCAACCAGAGTAGTAATCCCCATTTTTTCGGCGTTGTTAATAATTTTGCTTACACCAACCTCTTGGGCCAGCTTAACGGTAGGCACGTTTATAGAACGTACCAGAGCAGTACGCAGGCTTACATTACCATGCCATGCTCTGTCGGAGTTCTGCGGTTTCCAGCCGGGAGAGAATTCCTCTTCCTTATCTTCGATAACGCTGGCAGGAGAGTAACCGTTCTGCATTGCGGTCAGATAGACAAAAGGCTTGAAGGCAGAACCGGGCTGACGTACTGCAAGAGTAGCACGGTTGAACTTATCCTGGCCGCGGCCGCCGATCATAGCTTTAACATAACCGTTATGCGGGTCAACGGCAACCAGAGCCATTTGCGGCTGAGTCAGCTTCTTGCCGTCTGTATAATAGCCCGGCAGATGCTTCATAGCATTTTCAGCAGCCTTTTGCATATCCGGGTCTAAAGTGGTGTAAATCTTAAGACCGCCCTTATAGAGAGCGTCTGCACCAACCTCTTCGATAACCTTTTGGGTAATCATATCGAAGAAATAGGAGCGAGGATCGGAATTGGTTTTATGTGTTGTGCTGAAGACAAGCTTTTCTGCTTTGGCAGCATTACCGTCGGCAGCAGAGATAAAACCGTATTTAACCATCTGGTCGATAACAAGCTCCTGACGTTTTTTACTTTCCTGCGGATTTTCAAAAGGATTAAAATAGTTAGGGCTCTTGGGAATAGCTGCCAGAGTAGCAGCTTCGGCGATATCCAGATTCTGAACATGCTTATTGAAGTAATACATGGAAGCACTTTCAATACCGTATGCACCCTGACCGAAATAAATCTGGTTCAGATACATAGTGAGGATTTCATCCTTAGTATATTTGTGCTCAAGTTCCTTGGCAATAAAAGCTTCCTTAATTTTACGGATGATGGAACGTTCCTGGGTAAGGAAAGCATTCTTTGCCAGCTGTTGGGTAATGGTACTGCCGCCCTGTACTTCGTGACCGCTTAATGTAGAAAGCAGAGCACGTGCTGTGCCGCGGTAGTCAATACCACCGTGTTCATAGAAGCGATTATCTTCAATAGCAATAAAGGCACGCTGCACATGCTTAGGAATCTTATCAATAGTAACAGGTACTCTGCGTTCTTCCGAAAGCGTAGTATAGATTGCGTTACCATTGATATCGTAGAACTGTGAAGCAGCGGCCGGAATCAGTGTTTCATCCATATTAGGAGGTGCAAAAAGACTGGAGAAGCCATAAAGCACTGATGCTCCCATTATAATGAGGCAAACAACACTGATGACAATGAATTTTAGTACTTTAAACATTTTCTACCTCTTCTTCATTATATTGACTGCGCAGCCAATACCAAAGGCTGCAAATAGAAGTCATCTTATTATAGCATTTTCAGACAACTTTGTCATAGAATTATTGAAAACTCAGCGTATTTATTTTAAAGGAAAGTATGTAAAAGCATGCTCCGGAAGGATATGTATTGAATCGGCAGCTTGCGGATAATGAAGATAGAAGAAAAAACCTACATGATTTTAAGAAAAAAATCTGCGGAACAAAGAAAAATTTTACTGATTTTCGGCAGTTTTTATGGAAAAAACAACTGAAAATGCTACTTTTTTTGAGATTTTTTGAAGAAATTTTAAGGCCAATAAAAGCGATAATCAAGCATGCTTCTTTTTCCACTAATCCTAGTGTTTCACGAAAAAATATTAAAAAAGTGCCGAAAAAAGTGTTGACATAACCTAGGTCACGTGGTATTATATACAAGTCGACGC
>ERZ652171.752-NODE-752-length-12550-cov-89.6327_pt1 | contig 12550 bp, 10 predicted proteins | sample MGYA00514759_ERZ652171 | MGnify/ENA metagenome assembly ERZ652171 | reverse complement strand
CTGTATATCTGTACAAAACGGTCGTGGCCTGAATCATAACGAAAAATTCTGCCTTGTTTTCCTGTGACCAGTAGTGTACCTGTTTTATCTAAAAAAGTCCAGTTTATATTCAATAACGGGTCTAGTTCCCTGTTACCTTCTCTTAATTTATAATGTTTTATTTCTTTTCCGTTATATTGGTCTATCCCCACATGGGTAAGGAACCACATATATCCACGAGCATCTTTCTGAATTTTGTATATTTTCTGATTGCTTAGTCCTTCTTCTATGCCAATGTATTTATAAGTCTGCGATGAGACGGTTAATGACAGTAGTAAAAAAATGAGACTTGTGATAGTAGCTTTCATAAAACTCTTTATTCTAAATCTTTTCTTTTTTCAAAAAACAGTAACAAAATTAAGATAAAAAAATCATAGGATTAGTAATTTGAGATGAGCTAAATTTCGGTAAAATTATCCCTTTGTTCGCCTATGGCTCGCTTGTGTGAATATAAGAAATATAAATGGAAGAAGGTTTGTAACATAACTGTCAGATGATTATGTTTTCTTAACAAAACTTCGTGCAGCATTATGGTATGGCCTGCATTTCTTTCAATAGAAAGGACTTATAAACTAGAATAATTAACTAAGTAAAGAAAAGCACAATGAAAAAGTTTTTTGGTTTTAATAAATTGCTTGCGTCTGTAGCGGTGCTTGCTTCTGTGATGATCTTTCAATCCTGTTTGGATGATGATGATAATGATTATTATAGATATGCGTTGCCCAATGCACTGGTTACTGTGAAACCGGTGGCCGACAATTCATTTTTTATGCAGTTGGATGACAGTACGACACTGTTACCTGTCAATATGAAAAATTCTCCCTATGGTGAGAAGGAAGTAAGGGCCCTTGTAAATTTCGATCCGGTGAATGAGTCAAGCGGAGAGTATGACAAGGCTGTACATATCAATTGGATAGACAGTATCTTGACAAAACCGATTGCCGGTGATTTAGGAGATAAGAATGATGAAGTATATGGTACTGACCCTGTAGATATGATTAACGATTGGGTGACAATTGCCGAGGACGGTTATTTGACTTTGCGTTTCAGAACCATGTGGGGGAATCGCAGTCAAGCTCATTTTGTCAATTTGTTGATGAGTAAAGATGCTGAAAATCCTTATGAGGTGGAATTCCGTCATAATGCTTTTGGTGATGTATATGGTGAACCTGCCGACGGACTGGTGGCATTTAATTTGGATTCCTTGCCTGACACTGAAGGAAAAACAGTGAAGCTGAAATTAAAATGGAAATCATTTAACGGAGAGAAAACTGCGGAATTTGATTATTGTACCCGTAAGTCAACTCCTGCAAACAGTGCAGCCATTACAGCCGGACGAAGTGTTTTGAGATTAAAATAAGGTTTAATAACTGAGGTGCAATTTCAATCCCTCCTGTTCTATGTGGTATAGAGCCGGAGGGATATTTTTTGCTTTATTCGCTCATCCATATCCCTAGCATTACTCCGAGGATACCCAATACCACACTACCGATGATGTAGGTGAAAAAAGAGGGGTAGAGTCCTGATTTCAGTAATTGCAGACTTTCGTTGCTGAAAGTGGAAAAAGTAGTGAAGCCACCGCAAAATCCGATAGTGAGCATCAGTCTTATATCATTGTTGATATGAATGCGTGAGGTGAGGGTATAGAATACCCCGATCAGTATGCAACCCAAAATATTGACTGCGAAAGTACCCCACGGAAAATTCGTTGTTCCCTGGCGATAAATGCTTATGGTAAGCAGGTAGCGAAGTACACTTCCTGTACCTCCTCCCAAGAAGATGAGTAATAGTGATTTCATAAATGCTACATTTTAATGCAAAAATAGCAATGATTATTCATTCAGAGCCAAACTTTTATAGTAATTCTGGAAAACTTTCGTTTGTGCCTTATACAAAGGACTTTGGAAGAATTACCCGATTTTGAGGTAATGACTTGGCAACTGTGCCGTATGCTGCGTTCTGCCTTGAATTGCTTTCAAGTAACTCGTTTCTGTGTACAAAAATAATAGAATAGTCCGATGCACACAAGGTACATCAAAGAAAAAGTTCGACTATTTGTTTAGTTTGTTTAATCGCATTACAATCGAAGTTTGACTTCTACCCATTTTGTTTGCAATATATTTGACACTCTTACCTTCATTGTGCAGTTTCAATAAAAATTGGTCTGCACTTCTTGTCCATCTTTTATTGGCGTTAGGGTGCTTTACATAGCTTTCTTCTGACACCTTTTCGGGGTGCAAGAATTCATCCACAAATACAGAAGGGAAACGCTTATCGTATAGCACAAGAGTTTTCATCTTTGCCCTCGTTATTGCCACATAAAACAATCTACGTTCTTCTCCATATGGAAATTGGTCGCTTTTAGTTAGTACATAGTTAAGCACTGGGTCGTCACTCACAAGAGAAGGAAAGCCATAGGTATCTTTATTACATTGCAAGAGTATTACGTAATCTGCTTCAAGCCCTTTCGATTTATGTACAGTTAAAAACTCGATTTTTCGTCCTCCTATCATATAAAAGAACCTATTGCCCTCTTTGATGGATTGGTACATAAAAGAGAGATAATAATCGTCAAAGGAATAACGTCCCAACAAAAATATTGATTTATCTGATGGAATAGAAGCTACAAGTTTCCCTATCGTATTGCAATAATCACGTCTGTCATAAGAATGAAACTCCAATTCTGTTTTCATTTCAGTACTGAACGAGTGTATATCTTTCTGAATTTGGGATTTATTGCGTTGTATGAAGTGAGAGGACAACGAAACCAAAGGTTCTCCAAATCTGTATGTGGTTTCAATCTTATTTATTTCTGTTGCTCCAAAGTATTCGGAAAATTGATTGAAAAGAGCCATATCACTTCCCGAAAAACGATATATGGACTGCCAGTCATCGCCTACGCAATACAACTTCGCAGGTGGATTTCCCTCACGCAACACTTTCAAAAAGTTATAACGGTCAACAGATATGTCTTGAAACTCGTCCACGATGATATAATCATACTCAACAGGACGTGAAACATGACATATTTCTGTGGCTTGAAGAATCGCATCAGTAAAATCAATTTGGTTATTATCTCTTAATGCGCTTATATAGCATTCATATACAGGCTGGAATATATTCTTGATAATAAAAGCACTCCGTTCATCCCCAGCATTCTTTGCTTGTTTAAGAACCTTCTCAACTGATTTACAACTTGATTTCACTAATGTCACAAAAGTAACAACGAGTCGTATAAATGCCTTTTCCTGCTTACTTCCTTTGGGTAAAACTAAATCATATAACTCTTCATCCGTTTTCTCTTGAATTGGTACACCTGCATCATCTAATAGTTTACGGAGTTTATCTCTAATATCAGAATAATGGAAATCAGCACTTGATGTTACTAAAAGTTGAGTGCCAAATTTCTCATGAGCAGCTTTCTTCCAAGTTATACCATCATTATATTTTTGATTGGCTTCTTCGTATGTTATATTTTTATCCTTTGCAAACCAAGCTGGAACAAGACCATGTTCATCAATCCCGAAATGCTCCAGATAGATTCGTTTGGTTACTCCATTTTGCTCGAAATATATGGAAAAATCGGGGCGATATTGAGAGTGCATTTCATCTGCTAATTGATGCTCGTATGCCTCTTCATATCTGAATCTTACTCCAAGTGATGACAAGACAAAGCATATCTTTTGCTCTTGCTCACTTCTCACATATATGGTTCGACCATCCATATCGGGAAACATTGCTTTTAACTGAACATTTTTTTGTTCCGATAACTTTTCTCGCCTTTCATTCTTGCATTGTTTCCAATCTGCTTCATTGGATTGATAATCAATAAAATATTCTACTATACTATTCTTAAAATCCTTATTCCCTAATAAAGTGTGATAAATATCTACGAATAAAGAATCAGTATTATCGCAAATAGATGGTTTTGTGCCTGTTGCTCTTCCAATAATATCAATGGCTAATTTATGAAAAGTATAACCTTTCAAGCCGTTAGCAGCCATTCTTTCAGTAAGTTCAGCTGCTGCTTTGTTCGTGTAACTGATTAGTAATATTTTATGAGGTGCAATGCCTTTTACTTCCGTCAAGTATTTGACTTTTCCCACAATAGAAGAGGTCTTTCCGCTACCTGCACTACTAACGACCAAGCAATTATCTTCCTCTGAAACGATTGAACGTCTTTGTTGCATGTCTAATGGATATTTTAGACAATGGTCGAAAAAATCTTTATGAGTGTCAAGCAAAAATGTAATAACGCCCTCATTATGCTGTTTTACAAGTTTATTGATGGCTCCAAAATCATTGATGAATTTGGAAATGGTTTCAGATGGAGTGATTTTAAAGGCTTCAAGTTTCTTCAAAAGAGAATATGCCTCTTGAAAATGTGATTTGTAATGATTTATAAAATCTTGTTCTTGCGTTGCAGAGATTATCTTGCCATAAAAGCCATTGTTCAAGTCGGTAGGAATATCTATAAACTCTTTCTCATTGAGAGTAGATAATCTATCTTTTGCTTGCTTATAGTTTGATTTCTCGCTATATGAAGATATCTGACTGAACTTTTCTGAAAGTACATTGACTTGTTTTTTTAGGCGTATTCGTACCATTGCCATCACGATAACCGAAATCGCAATTATACAAATCATCATAATAAACAATGGCTGCATATTAGAAGTAATATTTATCTGAATCTTTCAATCCATCTATAATCATCCCCTTTGGTACTCCACTGAAATTTCCACATATCGCCTGTGTTATCGTTTATAAGATAGTATTGATACATACTTGTTAGTGGCTGAATAGAGAATACACACCTTTCGTTATTTTCTACTAATTCGTTTTTATTGATAGGAATACAAAATAGGTTGTCTAAATCTTGTGTACTATATTGAACTTGCCATAGTCGCCCATTATATGAGTCTAACAATATAAATGTCCACATATTTTGAGTAGCAAACATCTGGAATCTATTAGTCCAATTTGAAGATTTTTCAGGATATGCAAGAGAAAACATATTGATAGGTGCAGCAAACATATAGTCTTCCCCCTTGACACTAAACTGAACTTGCCAATTCTTACCTGTATATGTATCAAGCATTATGAAAGTCCACATATTCTGTGTCTCATAAAGGCGAAATCTACCTTCTCTATCTCCTAAAATTTCTCTTGCACTACAAATTTCCCAAGACTGACCATCATCTTGAATTTGTTGAACTTCACCTGTCATCGTATTTAAACGAAGTTGATTATGGTAGTTCTGAGTCTTATACACCTTATATATTTGAGCATATGATGTAGCAGCGATAACCATAAAAACAAGTAATGCAATAAGTTTTCTCATAATCAATAGTTCCGTTTATTGAAAATTAAATATCCTCTAAATCCTTTTGGATTTTTGTTTCTACATTTTGAGTATCACGATAACGAATTACGACCATACCCTCATAGACACCAGAAGTCTTTTCTATTGATAAGTCTATATCTCCACCTGTTACTTCCCATGCACTGCCCCACACAACTGTCCCTTGATGGACTTCTGCCATTAAAGCGGTATTAGAATCTGAGTGAGCAGGATTCTTTTCTTTTGAAATAGTTGGGTTACCATATTTGCGAGTATATAAATCCTTATAATAATCGTAAGTATTAACAAGTGTATTCCATTCACCACTTGGGTCAAATAATACGGCTACAGCAAACACACTTTTACCATCATCAGTGGCTGTTACGCCTATAGTAGCATTACGACCAGTAAAATCTCCCATAAACAAAGCAAGATTGTTTTCACTGCCAATAGATGTAAATCCTTTGCTTTTTAACTTTTGACAGAATTCAGTCATACTTCCCTCAATGGGAATTCCTTTAAACGTAAGATGTTCCGAACTGCTTTGAGCATACGATGTCAAAGTAATTACCATAAATACGAACGATACAATAAGTTTTCTCATAATCTGTTGTATTATTTAAATCGTTTATTACTAACATAATCCAACCAACGAAGAAAGCGTGGCACTGCAATGCTACGTCTTAGTTCGGAGGTCCTGAGAAAACCCTGTGTACAGATGTAGTAATAGCAGCCCACGCTATAGCGTGAGAACCACTATGCTACCCTTGTACACAATTCAGAAATTTCTCAGGTTTCCGTTCTACAAGATAAGCATACCGCTTCTTCTTTTTCGTATGTCTTGGAAAGAGTTGCCTCAATCCAATACAAAAGTATGAAAAATCCGTGATATACCATTCTACTATCACGGATTTTTTTGATTTACAGTTTCATACTTCTATTCTGTCTTGGCTTCGGTATTCCGATGGCTTCTCTGAACTCATTCATCTTCTTTCTGAACCAGTTCACGTGAGAAACCCCGTCTATCTTGAAATCGAATTTACCGTTTTCATCCTGTTTGATGGAGCAGACGGAATGTCGGGTATCAAAACTTCGGTTAAACTCGGAAGAATAGAGTTCACCTTTTATCCCGACCTCCTTGAACTCGCACAGTCTTCTGATTATCCCGTCATTAAAGCCCAAACGTTCACGCAGGAAACTTATCACGGGCATCAGCTTCTCCACATACGGAAAGTAGCGTCTGACAAAATCCACAAACTCCGACAGCTTGCGGTGCTGTTGCTCGTAAGCGTTTCTTATCTCCTGTATCTGCTTGGCTTGTTGCCGTTCCCGTTGTCGGGCTTCGTCTTCAAGTTCAAGGATGCGGTCTTGCAAGTCCTCGTTCCTGCGTTCCAACGATTTCATCTTTCCACTTCCGAAAAGAGAACCCACACTGCTTGCAAGGGCGGTTGCCGTATCGGCGGCTGCGCTTTTGAGCTTGTCGGTACGGATTTCCGCTTTCATCTGCTTTAGTTCCTCCTGCGCTTCGGTCTTCTTCTCTTGCAACAGTCTGGTTTCAGTTTCGAGGACTTCATTCTTCTTTTTCAAGTCCCTATAATACTGCATGGTGGTGGTGTGCCGTGCTTCCGAACCCCGTACCCCACGCTGCAATCCGTATTTCGCCATCACCCTTGCGTAATTGTCGTGGTAGGCGACCAAGGTCTGGCGGTTGAACAGGTCGTCGGCACACAAACGGACGGAATTTGTTTTCTTGCGGTACTTGCGCTTGCCATCAGCCTGTTCTTTCTTGGCTTTGCGCCTTTCACCCGTCACGACGGGAACAACGGCTGCGTGGATGTGCGGAGTCTTCTCGTCCATGTGCAGATGTGCGGCAACCACATTGTCTTTGCCGAATGTGGCTTGTAGCCATTGGATGCTGTCGCTGCACCATTCATCGAGTTCTCCTTTTTCCTGTATGTTCATCATGTCCTCGTGCGTACCCGACAAGACCACCCGAACGACACGGACTTGGTCGTGTGTGATTTTCCGCCTGATGCCTGCCGTGTTCAGCCTGTGGGCAATCGCTTCATCCCTGCCGTGAACGCCATCAGGGTATTCGACAAGCACCCTGTTCAGATGTGTTCTTGTCGGGTCTGCATTTTTAGGTATTATCTTTCTCTCTATATGGTCGGACTGCGTGGTGTCCGATGTACCCTTTGCTTTCTTAATGTCCAATGAAAAATATCCCATTTTATTTCTATTTTGCGGTTATCGTTATGTTTCTTCTCTCTGCCTGTGGCATCGACTCACAGGGTTTATTATGCAAATGAACCCTTACTGCACTCGGCATAATCCAAACGAGTTTGGCTTCTGCTCTCGTTTGCACAGGGTTTCCAAAGGGATTTCCCTTTGGCTCGATAGGGTGTTTTTAGCGTTACGGAGTAATGCGTGAAGAAAACGCCCTATTGAGCTATGGTATTTCTGTCTAAATACCTTTGGGAAAGCGAACGTGCATATTACAGATGAAATCCCCCTTTCTTTTTCGGTGGCTGCATCATCCGCCTTGCGGATTGGACTTGCTTCTTCTCCTTTATCGGCTCTGCCGATTGGGACAAGGGCTTACCGCACAGGTAGTCGTTCAAGTCCTTATACTCACGATAGTACATTGACTTGTCAAGCAGCCGTTCCCCAAACTTCTCTTTCAGCTTCTTGCAGGTGTTCCGTCCTGCCGTGTCGTTGTCAAGGAAGCAGCCGACTTGGGTGTAGGTCTCCAATATGCTTTCCGCTTTTGCAAGATTGGAAACGGAGTTCAATATGATATAGTCCTGTGTGTCCAATCGCGGGTGTTGCGGATAGTTTTCTACTCGGATAGTAAGGAATGAAAGGTAATCCATGAACCCCTCGAACAGGTAACACATACATCGTTGTCCGCCCTGCTGTCGGATATGGGTGATGTCTTTCGGGGCGACACATCCCTTGAAGTATCTGTTGCGCACTTCATATCCTCCTGCCATGTTCGGAAAGCCGATGGCAAAATAGGGTTTGTCGGCATTCATAAACCGAAGCTCCCTGCATTCTCTTTTGGCAAGTCCGATGTTTATTCCCCTTTCTTGCAGATAGGCTATAAGAGCAGGAGAGGACAACTCACCAACCCTTAATCCCTGATAAGGCTGATTGTCGGAATGCTGTCTGCCAAAAGAGAACGATGCAGGGCGGATGTATGCTGTCCGCTCCTCTATGCGTTTCAGCAGATAGGCTACATCTTCCGAATGGTAGAGTTCCGCTGCCAATGCAATGATATTACCGCCTTTGCCGCTGCCGAAGTCGTACCATTTTTCAAGCTCGGTGTTTACCTTGAACGATGCGTCCGTTTCTTCCCGTAACGGTGATTTGTACCACAGATTCCTGCCTTGTTGCTTTACAGGCGTATAGCCCAGACTTTGCAGATAGTCTGCCAGTTTGATTTGCTTTACATCTTGGATTGTCATATTACATACGGTTTTGAAGTTGATGAAAATTTGTTGATTTGATGAACTGTTGATGTAATATGTTTATATACAGCCTCGTAACCTCTCAACATCTTCTCAACAAACCGCTCACCAAAAGAGAAATCCACAAACGGGTATCGGTGGTCTCTCAACTTCTCTTTTGGCTTGTTGAGATTTTGTTGAGAATGTATATCGTTTATTGTCATTGTATTTATACCCATATTCAACAATTCAACAGAAAAATGATAGTATTACAGGGATTCGAGTTGCTCCCTTGTGACGGTGTAGAAGCGTCCCACCCTCTTTATCGGCTCATAGTGACAACTTCTGTTGTAATTGCCCTGATAGGTGGTGTAGGTAAGCCCGTTTGGTGCAGGTGTTAGTTTCCAGCACTCCTGCACCACCTTACGCACTTGGTGCTTTTCCGCCTTTACCTGCGAGTGTACCAGCAGTACGACAAGGTCGTTAAGGCAGAATGAAACGCTATCTACATCCATTGCAATCATAATGTCAAGCAGCAGTTCCGACATCTCTATCTCCAGCCGGTTGCGGTTGCTACGGATAATCTTCTGCAAGGCTTCTGTATGCAGCAATGTGGGGTTGAACCACATCCGGCTTTCCTTTTCGGTGGATAGCTGTCTGTGTTGCAGGAAATGAAGAAAGGCGGGTATCTCCGCTTTCAGCTTTTGCAGGAAGTCGGTATCATCGGACTGCAAGCGGTCTATCTTGCGCACCCAATAGCGTGTTTCCCCTGCGTCTATGATTACGGGTAGATACTCGTTGTTGGAACACAGCACGAATTTGGCGAAGAACGCAATCTCGTCACGGTCTTTGCCTTTGGCTTCCACCTTATAGGAAAGTGTGGTGCTGAGGTTCTTCAACCGCTCGCTATCCTCCCTGCGGTTGAGTAGCACCTCATCCACCACGATAAGCAACTTGCCAGCCCAGTCGGAATTGAACTGGTTGCGGAAATCCTCGTTGGTGTTGAAAGTCACATTGTTCTGAAAAAGGGCTTTCAGAAAGTTTAGGAAGGTGCTTTTGCCCGTGTTGCGTTCTTCCGACACCAACAACAGGATAGGCAACTTCTGAATCGGTTGCAGGTAGAGCAGTTGCAGATAGTCCATCCCCAACTCGTACTGTTCCCCGAAGATGTGCCGTACCAAAGATTGGATATGCGATAAATCGCCCTCCTGCGGTCGGTGGTCTATCGGTTCGTAGAGGTTAAGGAACTTGCCGACCACGGAACGGTAGCCGATGTGTTCGGGTACGGTGCAGAATCCGTCATACTTGGGAACGCTGCCGATGTAATCCTTGCCGTAATCCTGTCGCAGGGTCTCGTTGTTCCATGCGATGCGTTTCTTCATATACCCTCCGTTCAGTCTCGGTTGCTCCACAATCTTGTAGAGCGTTGTCCCGACACGGATAAATTCTTCCTTTGCCATGCCGCCATCCGATGGCGGTCTGTGGCTGTCCTGTTGTTCGATAGCTGACATAATCAAATGGTTTTAAGTTTGAAAATTACCAGCTGCAAAAATATAATCAATTATCGGATAGGTTGTTATGCAAAATACAGCAGAATGGTGACAAATAGCCCCCGAAACAAAAACTTTCAATGGTTTGGGGCAGGAAACGGGTTTTGCAAACGGAAAAACTCCCGAAAAGCGAATATCGGATTACGCTTTTCGGGAGAAAAAATCAGAGCGTCTGTCGTTCTGTCGTACTGACTTAATGAATTACTGACTTACCGAGTGAATAATGTCAGGCATTCAGCTACGAGAAGTATTCGGATTTGGATATACCGTTGGTATTCAGCGAGAAGAAGATGCTTGTTTTCTCTTTTCGCAGGTACAGTCTTTCAAGAACGGCATTGCGTACCCGTTCCGCTCCGAATGTGCCGATATGGAAAGCAAGGGTAACTATCGCTTCAAGGTTGTAAACCTCCATACAGCAATTATCGGATACCCGTATGCTTCGCCTTATCCCGTATTCCCTTAAAATTCCGCTCTTGCAAAGAGCCTTCAGCCCAGCACGGAATGTCGGGGCGGTTACTCCGAACAGGTCGCAAAGTTCCCATTCGCTCATGGCGGTTGCGCTAATGTCGGTCGGCAAGGTGATGTTGCCGTTGCCGTCCGTTGTGATGATGCTTCGTTTCATGGCTATGCTTGGTTATGGGGTTACACTTCCGAACGATGCGTTCAGCTTGTTGCCAAACATCGTCAGGTCATTGTCAAGTTTCTGTGTGGTTATCTTCGCATAGATTTGAGTCGTGACAATGTTCGTGTGTCCCAGAACACGGCTCACACTTTCAATGGGCATCCCCTTGCTAAGAGCCAGTGTTCCAAACGTATGACGGGCGCAATGATAGGAGATTTGTTTCTCTATTCCGCATTTTTCCATTACCTTTTTCAGTTGTTTGCACATCGTCCAATAGTTGATTTTCCCGAAAACTAGCTTGTCTTCCGACAGATACTTGTACCGTTCGATTATCTGCAAGGGAATATCAAGCAGCTTCACTTGGAACGGGACATTTGTCTTGTGCCGTTTCGACAATATCCATTTCTCACCGTTCACCTCCACTATTTCGTCCGTTGTGAGTTCTCTCATATCCACGAAAGACAAGGCGGTGAAGCAGGCGAAAATGAACAGATCCCGCACCAATGCGAGGGTGGGGCTGTCAAACTCGTGCGCCATGATTCTTTTGATTTCGTCCTCTGTCAGATATTCCCGTTCCTTAACATTCGGGCTGATATGGAACTGCGCAAACGGATTTCTCGGTATCAGTCCGTTATAGTGCGCACGCATGACCACGCCTTTCAGCCACATGCAGTTCAGCCAGATGGTGGCGTTTTTCAGTCCCCGTTCAGCCGTAAGATAAGCCGCAAACTCCTTGATGAAGTCGGGCGTAAGTTCCAGCATGGACATATCCGTCCGTCTGTAGAATGACTTGATAAAGGCTACGACATAGTTCCTTGCCCTTACCATTACCTTGTATGTGCCGATGCTGCGGTCTTTGCCGACACGTTTCAGGAAGTTGGCGCAATCCTTGTCAAAAGCCTTTATCAGTGTCTCATACTCGCTTCCTACCCCTTGGTAGGCATTGCGCACCATTTCCGCAGTTACGAAGGCTTCTCGGTCGGATATGCGCTGGTAGTGCTTGATGATTTGCGCCTTGATGTTATCCAAAGCCAGATTGATGTTCCGTGCTTTGGCACTCTTGCCTTTGGCTCGGTTGCCTTTCGCATCCCAAAGGGTTTTCGGGATGGTCTGCTTGCAACTGAACTGCGCCACAGTACCGTTGATTGTCACTCGTCCCATGATGGGGACAATACCGTCTTTCTCCTTGCTGCCGTTCACGTAGAACAGCACTTTGAATGTACTTCTTGCCATACTCGTTTTTTTTTGTTTGCAAAGTTAAATATCAACGAGTTAGACCTTGATACGCAAATCGGTGACAAACGGTGCAATAGCATCTCCCATATGTTAAATCTTACTCTTTTACGGGTAATGATTTGCAAACCATTCTTCTTCTTAAATCCGCTTTTCTTTGCATTTCCCGATTTTTCGGCTTGTCATCATTTGACACCGTAACGACTCTGATATTAAGTCATTTAGCGTCATTTCTCCCGTTTTTCGAGGTTATTCCAGAGATTTTTCGTAATTTTGCACCCTAAACGAAAAATACGCAAAAAGGAATGGGTGGTTT
>ERZ652171.712-NODE-712-length-13177-cov-5.80171_pt1 | contig 13177 bp, 8 predicted proteins | sample MGYA00514759_ERZ652171 | MGnify/ENA metagenome assembly ERZ652171 | reverse complement strand
CTAGTCGTCGGCAGCGTCAGATGTGTATAAGAGACAGCTTCGGGCAACAGGCTGGCCTTTAAGTATAAAAGAGGCAAAAGTTTTGTCGCCTTATCTACGAAGTCGAAAAGCCCGGTATTTCCGGCGGTCTCAACAAAGGTACAATATTCCAGTGCTACCGTAACAAATTCTAGCGTGTTGCGCTCGTATATCGGATTTTCTTCTTTTTCCATGTGCCTGTTCGTCTAATCATTCTTGATAACAATTCGCAAAAATACAACAAAAATCCGTTTTTTTCGTGATAAAGTCCCGAATATTCTTTTTAGTCGGGGATTGCTCTCCTATATATTTCCTGTTTTATTATTTTTGTGCAATTAATAGAAGGAATGTTAATGATAGACTAATGTTGGATATACTAATTAGGATAAAAAAACCGATCGAGTTATGAGTTCATGTGGAAAGAATGAGAACCCTCAAGAGATGAATCGCCGTAAATTCTTGAAGGTATTTGGGGGTGGGGCTGTCGCCTCTTCGGCGGCGCTTTACGGTTGCGCTCCCAAGAATGAGCCGGGGGCGGCTGTGGCGTTAGGTGAGGTTCCTACCGATAAAATGACCTATCGCCAACATCCTACGAATGGCGATAAGGTTTCTATTTTAGGATATGGTTGTATGCGTTGGCCCTTGAAACAAGGATCGGACGGTAAAGACCAGATTGATCAAGAAGCCGTGAATCGTTTAGTGGATTATGCGATAGAACATGGGGTGAATTACTTTGATACTTCTCCTGTTTATGTACAAGGTATGTCCGAGAAAGCGACCGGTATCGCATTGGCACGCCATCCTAGGAACTCCTATTATTTGGCCACTAAACTGTCAAACTTCCAGAACTATACGAGAGAAAACTCGTTGGCGATGTATCGGCAGTCGTTCCGTGATTTGCAAACCGATTATCTGGATTATTATTTGCTTCACTCTATCGGTGGGGGGAATGGTATCGAGCTTTTCAATGACCGCTATATAAATAATGGAATGCTTGATTTCTTGGTGAAAGAACGGGAAGCGGGACGTATCCGTAACCTAGGTTGGTCTTTTCATGGGGATGTAAAAGTGTTTGATTATGTGTTGGATATGGGCGTGAAATGGGATTTCGTTCAGATCCAGCTGAATTATCTGGACTGGAAACATGCCTCGGGGCGTAACGTAAACGCTGATTATCTGTATGGCGAATTAGAGAAGCGAGGTATTCCGGCGGTTATCATGGAACCGCTATTAGGAGGTCGCTTATCGAATGTTCCGGATCATATCGTTGCTCGTTTGAAACAGCAACGGCCTGAGAATAGCGTGGCTTCATGGGCTTTTCGTTTCGCCGGCTCTCCGGATGGGGTCTTGACGGTGTTAAGCGGCATGACGTATATGGAGCATTTGCAAGATAATATCCGTACCTATTCCCCGCTTATTCCGGTAACGGACGAGGAGAAAGACTTTTTGGAAGAGACGGCCCAGCTTATGATGAAATATCCGACAATACCTTGCAATGATTGCAAATATTGTATGCCTTGTCCATATGCGTTGGATATTCCGGGCATTCTTTTACATTATAATAAATGTGTGAACGAAGGAAATGTTCCGAAAAGCGCGCAAGACGAAAATTACGCGAAAGCTCGTCGTGCCTTCTTAGTCGGTTATGACCGGAGTGTCCCAAAGTTGCGTCAAGCGAACCATTGTACAGGGTGTGAGCAATGTAATCCTCATTGTCCGCAGGGTATCGATATCCCCAAAGAGATGCAGCGTATCGATAAATTCGTGGAAGAGTTGAAAGTGAATGGTTAACCTTTAAACAAACGGAAAATTATGTTACGAAAAATAAGAATATTCGCCGCCACCTTTTGCTTTGTGCTGATAACCCTGTTATTTCTTGATTTCACGGGTACGATTCACGCTTGGTTCGGATGGTTGGCAAAGATACAGTTTTGGCCTGCGTTGTTGGCTTTGAATGTCGGTGTTGTGGTAGGGTTGATAATCTTGACTCTTTTATTGGGGCGTGTATATTGCTCCGTTATCTGCCCTTTAGGGGTATTGCAAGATATCATTTCGTGGTTTGCTAGTAAACGGAAGAAATACCGCTTTTCCTATTCTCCCGCATTGAAGTGGGTGCGTTATGGAACCTTGGTTATTTTTATATTGGCTTGTATCGCTGGTATCGGTTCCTTGGTAGCGTTGATTTCGCCTTATAGCGCTTATGGGCGTATCGCTTCTAATTTATTTGCGCCAATCTATCAAGAGGGCAACAATCTATTGGCCTATTTCGCGGAACGTATGGATAGTTACGCATTCTATTCGGTGGACGTATGGGTGCGTAGTCTGGCTACGATGGGAATCGCTATTCTGAGCTTTGTCATATTGGCGATTTTAGCTTGGAGAAATGGACGTACGTATTGTAATACGATCTGTCCGGTGGGTACGGTTCTCGGTTTTTTGTCGAAGTATGCTTTACTTAAACCTCGCATTGATACCGATAAATGTAATGGTTGCGGATTATGCGCACGTAAATGCAAGGCTTCCTGTATCGATTCTAAGAATCATGCGGTCGATTATAGCCGTTGCGTGACTTGTATGGATTGTTTGGATAATTGCCGTCAAGGTGCGATTTCGTATACGAGGGCACGCAAGGCTGATAAAGTTACTTCGGTAAAAGAATCCTTAACGAAGGACACTACGGATGTTTCCCGCCGTCGAGCCTTGTCGGCTACGGCATTGGTAGCCATGTCTTCCGTTTTACATGCCCAGCAGAAAAAACTGGAGGATTATGTGGAGATGAAGAAAGACGGAGGCTTTGCGCCGATTAAAGAACGTAAAGAGCCGAATCGTTTGGCGCCATTGGTTCCTCCCGGAGCTTTGAGTATCGGGAATCTGGCGCAACATTGCACGGGGTGTCAGCTTTGTGTATCTGTCTGCGAGAATCATGTCCTGCGCCCGTCTACGGATCTGATGAAACTGATGCAGCCGAAGATGGCATTCGATAGAGGGTATTGCCGTCCGGAATGTGTGAAATGTTCGGAGGTTTGCCCGACGGGAGCGATCAAACCTATTACGAAAGAAGATAAATCTGCTATACAGATCGGTCATGCCGTATGGGTAAGAGATCTTTGTATTGTCAATACGGACGGTATGAGTTGTGGTAATTGTGAACGCCATTGCCCGACAAAATCGATCCAGATGGTGGCGAAAGATCCGGCAGATCCAAAGTCGTTAAAGATCCCGGTGATCAATACGGAAACTTGTATTGGTTGTGGTGCTTGCGAGTACCTTTGTCCATCTCGTCCTTATAGTGCGATCTATGTAGAAGGACATGAGATGCACAGATCTATTTAATGCCGTTAAAATCTATCCCCAAAAACATGTACGTGTTTCCGCGAAAACATGTACATGTTTTTCAGAAAACACGTACGTCTTTTTTTCAAAGGTTCGTCAGACTCGATTTTTCTATGTACATTTGCGTGTTATAAAAGAATTATTGAGAAACTATTTATGGCAAAGAAGACAACAACAACGAAGCAAAATCATACAGAGCCGAGCTGGTTCGCAGCCTTGAAGACTTTTTTTACAAATGAACGGACCCGTTTCATTACAGGTTTGATTATCTCTATACTAACCATTTACGTAGGGCTTGCCTTGATTTCGTTTTTCTTTACAGGAGCCGCCGATCAAAGTAAAATAGAGAATGTTCCTTTAGGGGATTTGTTGACCAATCGAGGATCGGTAGAGGAATTGGACGGGCGTACGCGGGGCGTATTTGTCTGATCTGTTGATGAATCGTTGGTTCGGTATCTCTTCTTTTATGATCCTCTTTTTCTTGGGATCGGTTGGGGCGAAACTCATGAACTTAAATAAAGTATCCTTGTTGAGGCGTTTTTTGTTTAGCGCTTCGGCGTTGATCTGGGGATCTGTGTTTTTTGCTTTTATATTTATCAAGGGATATGAGGATACGTTTATTTATCTAGGCGGTCAACACGGATATTACATCTCGGAGATGTTTATTACCAATATCGGAATCCCCGGTACGATCTTGCTTTTATTAGGCTCATTCTTAATCATCGCTATTTTTACCAGTAAGAAGACAATCCCGTTCTTACAGCGCGTATTTTCTTTAGGTTGGGTGAAAGATCGTTTGAAACGTGAAGGCGAGGTAGATGTCGATCAGACGGAAAAGGAGGATAATGTAATTCCTCGCTCTAAGCCTGTCGTAGAGCAACCGGATGAACAACCGGAAATGGATGAGTATGAGGAGTTCGATACGGAGGCTGAATTGTTGAAAGCCGAAGGGAAAGAAAACCGTAAAACAGTACCGGAATATAAGAACGAAGAGGTCGCTGTTGCTGATGATTTAGTAGTTACGATCGCTCAAGGTGACGACGATCCGATAAACGAAAAAACAGATGAGATAAATACCCCGGAGTCAGAGAATGAGGAGGATGCCGGATTTACGGTGGAAGTTGCCGCCGGTAATGATGAGACCTACGATGCCTCGGCCTTGGGTACGTATGATCCCCGTTTGGATCTTTCCCGTTATGTATTCCCTACCTTGGACTTGCTGAAAGCGTATGATAGTGGGAGCATGGAGATCAATCGGGACGAATTGGCGGAAAACCAACGCTTGATCAAGCAAGCCTTGGAAGATTTCAATATAAAGATCGCTTCGATCAAAGCGACAGTCGGACCTACGGTTACGCTTTATGAGATTGTACCCGAGGCGGGTGTCCGTATTTCTAAGATCAAGAACTTGGAGGATGATATCGCCTTGAGTTTATCCGCTTTGCAGATCCGTATTATCGCCCCGATGCCCGGAAAGGGAACGATCGGTATCGAGGTGCCGAATAAGAATCCTCAGACGGTATCGATGCAATCTGTTATCGCTTCACGCCGATTCATTGAGGGTAAGTATGAGTTGCCTGTGGCGATGGGTAAGACGATTACGAACGAGGTGTTCATGTTCGATCTTTGTAAGACACCGCATCTATTGGTAGCCGGTGCTACGGGACAAGGTAAGTCTGTCGGTCTAAATGCGATCATCACTTCCTTATTATATAAGAAGCATCCATCGGAGTTGAAATTCGTGATGGTAGACCCGAAAATGGTTGAGTTTAGTATCTATTCCAAGATAGAACGTCATTATCTGGCGAAACTTCCGAATGCGGAGAAGCCGATCGTTACGGAGCCAGCTGACGCTGTCGCTACATTGAACTCGTTGGTGATCGAGATGGAAGACCGGTACCGTTTACTGGTGAACGCGAATGTTCGTAATATAAAGGAATACAACGCTAAGTTTATCGAACGGCGGTTGAACCCGCAGAAGGGACATCGCTTCTTACCCTATATCGTGGCGGTAGTGGATGAGTTTGCCGACTTGATCGCAGTGGCCGGACGTGAGATCGAGTTGCCTATCTCTCGTATTGCGGCGAAGGCCCGTGCGGTAGGTATCCATATGATCTTGGCTACGCAACGCCCGGATACAAAGGTGATTACCGGTACGATCAAGAGTAACTTTCCGAGCCGTATTGCCTTTAAGGTTGCTTCTATGATCGATTCACGTACGATTCTGGATGCTCCGGGCGCTAACCGTTTGATCGGACGGGGCGATATGTTGATTGTCGTGGCGGGACAAGAGCCGGTTCGTGTGCAGTGCGCTTTCGTAGATACGCCCGAGGTGGAGGATATCGTGGATTATATCGGTGAGCAGACTGGTTTCCAAACCGCTTATTTGCTTCCGGACTATGTGCCGGAAGGTGGGGAGGCATCAGCTTCGGGAGCAGTCGATTTATCAGATCGAGATCCCTTATTTGACGAGGCGGCTCGTTTGATCGTGATTCAGCAACAAGGTTCTACTTCTTTGATCCAGCGTAAATTCGCTATCGGTTATAATCGTGCCGGACGTTTGATGGATCAATTGGAGGCTGCCGGTATTGTTGGCCCGTTTGAGGGAAGTAAGGCCCGTCAAGTATTGGTGCAAGATGAGTATTCGTTGGAGCAAGTATTAAATGCTTTGAAATAAATATGAGAAGAGAACATAAAATAAGAGTGTGGCGGTGTATCGCGTTTGTCGGATTATTCTTGTGTTTCCTGTTGGGACTAGGAGTGGGGGCGCATGCCCAGAATGCGAATGATATCTTGGGGAAGGCGGCCGCTGCTTATGAGAATTCGAACGGGATAAGCGCTTCTTTTACGATGTTTACCCGTTCTGCCGGTCAGAATGCGGGAGAGAGTTTTGAGGGAACCATCCAGATGAAAGGTGATAAGTTTACATTAGTCACGCCGGATGCGCTTACTTGGTTTAATGGTACGACGCAATGGACGTATGTGGAACGGAACGATGAGGTGAACGTGACGAATCCTACGGGAGAAGAGTTGCAATTTACAAATCCCGCTCTTTTATTAAATAGTTATAAGAAGGGATTCACGGCGGCTTATAAAGGCGAGAGTACGGCACCGAACGGAAAAGCCGCTTACGATGTGGAATTGACACCGAAGAAAAAAGGGGATATCGTGAAAGTGGAGTTGCAAATCGAGAAATATTCAAATTTCCCGGCTCGTATCACGGTTACTTCTAAAAACGGCGTTAGCAGTACGATCCAGATCAGCCAATTGAAAACAGGTATAAACCAACCGGATCGTTTTTTTGTTTTTAACGAAGGGGATTATCCGGACGTAGAGGTGATAGACCTTCGATAATAGAGAATTGAAAATTGATAATTAATACTTAGATACTATGAGCGATTCAGTGAATGAGAAAGTACGTTGCCTTATTATAGGCTCGGGTCCAGCAGGTTATACGGCAGCGATTTATGCTTCCCGTGCGAATTTATCTCCGGTGCTTTATGAAGGAATACAGCCGGGGGGACAATTAACAACAACTACAGAGGTGGAGAATTTCCCGGGATATCCGGACGGTATAACCGGCCCTGAGTTAATGGAAGATTTAAAAAAACAAGCCGTCCGTTTTGGTGCGGATATCCGTTTCGGTATCGCTACAGCCGCTGATTTGGGCGAGGCTCCTTATAAAATTACGATTGATGGTGAGAAAGTGATCGAGACGGAGACTTTGATTATCGCTACGGGTGCTTCCGCGAAGTATCTGGGTCTTCCGGATGAACATAAGTATGCGGGTATGGGTGTATCCGCTTGCGCTACTTGCGATGGTTTCTTCTATCGTAAAAAGACGGTAGCGGTAGTAGGTGGTGGGGATACGGCCTGTGAGGAAGCGATTTACTTGGCAGGTTTGGCGAAGCAGGTTTACTTGATCGTGCGTAAACCCTATTTGCGTGCTTCAAAAGTAATGCAAGAACGTGTCTTCAAGACTCCGAATATCACGGTGCTTTTCGAACATAACACCCTGGGTTTATTTGGAGAGAATGGCGTGGAAGGTGCTCATTTGGTAAAACGTATGGGAGAGCCGGATGAGGAGAAAGTGGATATCGCTATCGATGGTTTCTTCTTGGCGATTGGCCATAAACCTAATTCGGATATCTTCAAGCCATGGATAGATACGGACGAGATCGGTTATATCGAGACAGTTCCGGGAACTCCCCGAACGAAAGTTCCGGGTGTGTTTGCCGCTGGAGATGTCGCTGATCCCCATTATCGTCAAGCTATTACCGCTGCGGGAAGTGGTTGTAAGGCTGCTATCGAGGCTGAACGTTATTTATCAGAGATCGGAAAATAGTTGACAGTTGACAATTGATAGTTGACAGTTGCGACAAGCGGTATTTAACTGTCAACTATCAATTGTCAACTATCAACTGTCACTTGTCATTTGTCAACTAATTTAATTTCCATGAATTTAAAATCTACTCTTCTTTTGCTACTTTGCCTGATGATGGCAGGAATGGTAGCGGCAAAGGATAACACGAAAGTGATCGCCCATCGGGGGTATTGGAAAACGGAGGGCTCTGCTCAGAACTCTATCCGTTCTTTGGAACGTGCCAGCGAGATTGGTGCCTATGGCTCGGAATTCGACGTACATCTTACGGCGGACAATGTGCTGGTAATATTCCATGATAATGATATCCAAGGAAAACATATTCAATCCTGTACTTATGATGAATTGAAAGATTTGCAATTGAGCAACGGCGAAAAGCTCCCTACTTTAGAGCAATATTTGAAACGTGCGAAGAAATTGAAGAATGTCCGGTTAATTTTAGAACTGAAAGCTCATGAGACCCCGGAACGCAACCGTGAGGCTGCTAAAGCTGTTGTAGATATGGTGAAGCGTATGAAATTAGCGAAACGTACGGATTACATATCTTTTAATATGGATGCTTGTAAAGAATTTATCCGTCTATGTCCGAAATCTGAGGTTTCTTATCTGAATGGAGAATTATCCCCGATGGAATTGAAAGAGTTTGGTTTTACAGGATTAGACTACCATTATAAAGTCTTGCAATCTCATCCGGATTGGGTGAAGGATTGTAAAGTCCTAGGCATGACTTCGAATGTCTGGACCGTAGATGACCCTAAATTAATGGAAGAGATGATCGATCTGGGAGTCGATTTTATTACGACTGATTTACCGGAAGAGACTCAAAAAATACTACATTCGCGGGCTCAATAAGGCATTATAAAGATGAGAAAGTTTTGTCTGTTGCTTATCCTGTCGCTGGCTTTACCCGTTTTTTGTCTGTTACAAGCGGTAGAGCCTCCCAAAAAGGAAATTCGTGCGGTTTGGTTGACTACGGTTTATGGTCTGGATTGGCCTCATAAACCGGCTACTACCGAGGCGGGACGAAAAGCCCAGCAACAGGCATTGCTTGATATCTTGGACCGGCTTCAAGAAGCGAATTTTAATATGGTCTTCATTCAGGCTCGCTTGAGGGGAGACGTGATGTATCGTTCGGCTATCGAACCAGTCAGTAAGACATTCTCCGGTAAGTATGGAGAATTACCGGGATATGATCCACTCGCTTTTGTCGTTGATGAATGCCATAAGCGGGGAATGGAATGCCATGCGTGGTTCGTGACTTTCCCGTTAGGAACGGAAAAAAGCGTGAAGGAGCAAGGAAAGCTTTCCGTGGTTAAAAAGAAACCAAAACTTTGCAAACGGCATAATGGAGAGTGGTATTTGGACCCCGGCGTACCGGAGACCGCTGATTATATCTTATCCTTAGTCAAGGAGATCGTGAATGGCTATGATATAGATGGTATCCATTTCGATTATATCCGCTATCCCGAAGAGGCGAAAACATTCCCGGATAAAGCGCTGTATAATAGATCCGGTAAGAAAAAGTCTCTGGCAGACTGGCGTAGGGAGAATATCAACCGGATGGTTTACCGTATTTACGATTGGGTAAAGCAAACGAAACCTTGGGTACAGGTGAGCAGTTCGCCACTCGGGAAATATAATCGTATTGAACGGGTACCTAACGCGGGTTGGACCGCTTACGAAAGTGTCTTCCAAGACCCGAAGATATGGATGCAACAAGGTAAACAAGATATGATTGTTCCGATGATGTATTACCTGCATAAGAATTTCTTTCCTTTCGTGGATAATTGGGTGGATAATTGTAACGGGCGTTTGGTCGTACCCGGCTTGGGAGCTTATCGGATGGACAAGAGTGAGGCGGACTGGGCCGTGAATGATATAACGGACCAGATCGATTATAGCCGTTATTACGGAGGAGCCGGCTGTGCGTTCTTTCGTTGTGGAAATGTCCTGTATAATGATAAGGGACTCTATAAAGAGTTGAGAGACAATTACTATAAGTATCCGGCCCAATTGCCTCCGTTGACTTGGCTGAATGATTCGGTACCTGCCGCTCCGGAGGGCATCAAAGTGGAACGTTTAGATGATGAGTTGCATTTAACTTGGCAGAAACCTGTGTCGGAAAAGCAGGATTTAACTTATACCGTTTATTATTCATTGACGGATTCGATCGACACGGCTTCGGCAAAATCCATATTAGCTACGAATATTTATGGCAACGAGCTTTTTCTTCCTATCGATGTAGAGTCTGAACGTGGGTATACATTTTCTGTAACGGCTTCCACCCGTTACCGGATGGAGAGTGAACCTTCTCCGGATACCTATTATTACCTGTCTAAATTTATCAAGTAAAGGGGGTATTTTGATTTCGAGTTTTTTTGCTTATTTTTGCGGCATATGAGACGATTTGCCACATCCTTGTTTCTTGTAATTCTTGCTTCCTTGATCTTTTATGGGGGAGCGGGGGTTAATTTCGTATCTTATTGTTGTGGCGTTTGCGAGAAAGAGGGAGTGGAGGCTTTATTGGCAGCTAAGTGCTGTGAGATTCATGGACATGATCATAGTCGTGATAAGCTTGCGAATAATACGGTGGAGTGTTGTGGCATGAACGGCTGTGGCATTGAACGGGTTGATTTTGATTGGAATTCTGTAAATATACAAGTACCGGATCTGCAACCAGTCGTACATGATTTGCTCTTCTCCTCTATTTTCGAGAGTTTACAAATCGCTTCCTTATTTGCTGATTCCTATGAGATTAGGGTGACAGGTCCTCCTGTAGCCTGTCCTCGTGTGTACCTTTCTTTATTGACTACGCTTTTGATTTGATTGTATTCGTGAGGGTGGAAGCTGCTCGCTGAATACCCTTTGGTTTTTAAGGTAGGGGATACTCTATCCCTGCGGAAACTGTATTTAACGATTCAATCAAATAACAACTATCATGTTAAGACAATTATATCTGATATTTTTACTGTCCTGTTTGACTTTTACTTTGACTTGGGCCGAGGATTCCGGCAAGAAAGTGAAAGGACGTGTATGTGATGAAAACAAACAACCTATTATCGGTGCAAATGTATATTGGGAAGGAACCCAAAATGGAACCACGTCCGATGTGGATGGAAATTTCGAGTTAGAACGAAAAGGTGACTCCAAGAATCTGGTGGTTAGCTATATCGGTTATATGACTGAGGTCACCCCTGTGGATGAGAAGGACGATGCTATGCAGATTATCTTAAAAGGTGAGATCGCCTTGGATGAGGTCGTGGTTAGTGAGCGCAAGATGGGAACCATCGCTTCCCGTACGAGCGTATTGCAAACTCAGAAAATTACGTACGATGAGATTTGCCGTGCGGCCTGCTGTAATCTGGCGGAGAGCTTTGAGACAAATCCGTCTGTCGATGTATCGTACTCGGATGCGGCTACAGGTGCCCGGCAAATTAAACTGTTGGGATTGGCGGGAACCTACGTACAAATGTTGACCGAGAATTACCCGAATTTCCGGGGGGCCGCTTCCTTATATGGGCTGGATTATGTTCCGGGAGCTTGGATGGAAAGTATTCAGGTGTCTAAAGGAACCTCTTCGGTTAAGAATGGGTATGAGGCGTTGGCCGGACAAATCAACGTGGAATTCAAGAAGCCCCCTACGGCGGATATTTTCTCTGCTAATGTGTTCGCTAGTGATGCCGGACGTTATGAAGGGAATGCGGATGCTTCTTGGCATATCAACGACAAGCTCTCTACCGGTTTATTGGTACACTACTCGAATGATAAAATGCAACATGACGGTAATGACGATGGTTTTCTCGATACGCCGCTAAGGGAACAGGTGAACGTAATGAATCGTTGGTATCATAAATTGGATAAATACGTGGCTCAATACGGAGTTCGCTATCTGCATGAGAGCCGTACCGGTGGGCAGGATACGAAACACCATGATTTCACCGACCCGTATCGGATTCATTTAAATACGAACCGGGCCGAATTATTTACGAAGCAGGCCTATATTATCGATAAGGAAAAGGTAGAGAGCGTGGCATTGATACTTTCCGGTTCTTATCATGAGCAAAAATCAAGATATGACCGTACGCCCTATAATGTATATCAGAATAATGTATATGCCAGTTTGCTGTATGAAAAGGAGTTTACGCCGATGCATAGCTTGAGTACCGGATTAAGTATGAACTATGATGGTTTCGACGAGAATCTGGTTCAATATGCGGGAGGAGAGTCGGTCCGTCATGCCTATGACCGTACGGAAGTCGTGCCGGGAGCTTATGCCCAATATACGTTCAATCTGAATGATAAACTGATCTTATTGGCGGGTGTACGTGCGGATTATAGTACGTTGTATGATTTCTTTGTAACCCCTCGTGTACATATTAAATATAATCCTTTTGACTGGTTCCATATCCGGGCTTCGGCAGGTAAAGGATTTCGGACAGCGAATGTGCTGGCAGAGAACAACTTTTTGTTATCCAGTAGTCGAAAAATGTATATCGCCGACAATCTGGATCAAGAAGAAGCGTGGAATACCGGTGTGAATCTGTCATTTTATATACCTTTGTTCGGGAAGGAACTGAGCTTGAGCGGGGAATGGTATTATACCGATTTCTTGAAGCAAATCGTGGTGGATATGGATAGTGATCCTCATGCGGTTCGTTTCTACAATCTGGATGGGCGTTCCTATTCGAATAGCTTCCAAGTGGAGGCTTCCTATCCTTTTTTCCGGGGATTTACGTTAACGGCCGCTTATCGTTATACGGACGCGAAGACCGATTACCGGAATGAGGAGGGTGTAGCGCATCGATTGAAAAAGCCGTTGGTTAGTGATTATAAAGGTTTATTGACCGCTTCTTATCAAACCCCGTTGAAAAAATGGCAGTTTGATTTGACCGGCCAGTTTAATGGAGGCGGTCGTATGCCGACACCGGATGCGTCTAATCCGTTATGGGAGCCGAATTTTAAGGCTTATACGGTAGTGAATGCGCAGATTACGAAATATTTCCGTCAATGGTCTATTTACGTGGGAGCGGAGAACCTGTTTAATTACAAACAACCGAATCCGATTATCGATGCCAGCAATCCCAGAGGGGATAACTTCGATGGATCTATGGTGTGGGGACCGGTGCATGGACGGAAAATTTATGCGGGTATCCGCTTTAATATAAGCAGGGATTGACACGTATATACGTGTAGGCCTATGCGTATACTGGTGTGCCTCTACGCCTATATACGTGTAGCCCGATGCCTATAGTGGTACTTTTCTTTTGGTAGATATGAATGGATAATTAGAACTATTAATATTAAAAACGATTGATTATGAGACGATTAATTATGTTATTGTTTTGTGCTGTATGTACGGTATCGATGACATTCGCCCAAGACGCGAAAAAGAAGAAGGACTCTGTGACATTCTTTATCGAAGCGATGGATTGTGATCACTGCTGT
>ERZ652171.701-NODE-701-length-13392-cov-128.548_pt1 | contig 13392 bp, 9 predicted proteins | sample MGYA00514759_ERZ652171 | MGnify/ENA metagenome assembly ERZ652171 | reverse complement strand
TTAAATGTACCTATTAGGTTATGATATTGGCAGTTCGTCGGTAAAGGCGAGTTTGGTAAATGCAGAGACCGGAAAGTGTGTTTCTTCTGCATTCTTCCCTAAAACAGAGGCTGCTATTATGGCTGCCCGCCCCGGATGGGCTGAGCAGGATCCGCAAAATTGGTGGGAAAATCTGAAATTGTCAACTCAGGCTGTCATGGCCGGGAGTGGGATCGGTCCGGATGGAATTTCCGCTATCGGTATCTCTTATCAGATGCACGGACTGGTTTGTGTGGATAAAGGGCAAAATGTATTACGTCCGGCTATTATATGGTGTGACTCACGGGCGGTTCCATACGGGCAGAAAGCGTTTGAGGCATTGGGGGAAACGCAATGTCTTTCTCATCTGCTGAACTCTCCGGGGAATTTTACCGCTTCCAAACTGGCATGGATTAAAGAGAATGAGCCTGCTGTATACGAACGTATTTATAAAATAATGCTGCCCGGCGATTATATCGCTATGAAACTGACGGGGGATATTTGTACCACGGTGTCCGGTTTGTCCGAAGGGATGTTCTGGGATTTTCAGGCAAATGATGTCGCGGGCTTCCTGATGGATTATTATGGATTCGACCGTTCGCTGATAGCTGATATCAAACCGACTTTTGGCGAGCAGGGGCGTGTAAATGCATGGGCTGCCAAAGAATTGGGCCTGAGAGAGGGAATTCCTGTAACCTATCGCGCCGGAGACCAGCCTAATAATGCTTTGTCGCTCAATGTGTTCAATCCGGGAGAGATTGCTTCTACGGCAGGAACATCGGGAGGGGTATATGGCGTGAACGGTGAGGTGAATTATGATCCGAAATCCCGGGTGAATACTTTTGCCCATGTAAATCATACTGCCGAGCAGACCCGTCTGGGAGTGTTGTTGTGTATCAATGGTACCGGTATATTGAATTCGTGGGTGAAACGTAATGTGGCTCCCGAAGGTATTTCTTACAGTGATATGAACAGGCTGGCGGCACAGGCTCCTGTCGGCAGTGCCGGAGTAAGTATTCTTCCTTTTGGCAACGGGGCGGAGCGTATGCTGGAAAATAAAGAGACAGGATGCTCTATATGTGGAGTTAATTTTAACCTGCATGGAAAGCAGCATATTGTTCGTGCCGCACAGGAAGGGATCGTGTTCTCGTTTAAATACGGCATTGATATCATGGAGCAGATGGGTATCCCTGTACAGAAGATTCATGCCGGACATGCCAATATGTTTCTCAGTCCTATCTTCCGCGAAACGTTGGCGGGAGTGACAGGGGCTGTAATCGAACTGTATGACACGGATGGATCGGTGGGCGCCGCCAAGGGGGCCGGCATAGGCGCGGGTGTTTATAAAGATAACAACGAGGCATTTGCCACATTGGAAAAACTGGAGGTGATAGAGCCTGATGTGGCACAGCGTACTGCTTACGATGATGCGTATGCCCGCTGGAAATCCAATCTGGAGAGAGCGATGGCTGCCTTTTAAGGACCTTCGGATAAAGAAATGGCTATTCCGCCTGCGTGTTGAAAAAAAATAGTAGATAAATTAGAACAAGTTATTAAAATAAGTAAAGAATTATGGCTACAAAAGAGTATTTTCCCGGTATAGGAAAGATTAAATTTGAAGGTAAGGAAAGTAAGAACCCGATGGCGTTCCGTTATTATGATGCTGAAAAGGTAATTAACGGAAAGAAGATGAAAGACTGGTTGAAGTTTGCTATGGCATGGTGGCATACGTTGTGTGCCGAGGGCGGTGACCAGTTTGGCGGCGGAACAAAGAAATTCCCTTGGAACGGTGATGCCGATAAGGTGCAGGCTGCCAAGAATAAGATGGATGCCGGCTTTGAATTCATGCAGAAAATGGGAATCGAATATTATTGTTTCCATGATGTGGACTTGTGTGAAGAAGCCGATACAATCGAGGAATATGAAGCGAATCTGAAAGAGATAGTTGCTTATGCCAAACAGAAACAGGCTGAAACCGGAATCAAATTGTTATGGGGTACGGCAAATGTTTTTGGTCATGCACGCTATATGAACGGGGCTGCTACAAACCCCGAATTTGATGTGGTTGCCCGCGCTGCTGTCCAGATAAAGAACGCTATTGACGCTACCATCGAACTGGGTGGCTCCAATTACGTGTTCTGGGGTGGACGTGAAGGGTATATGTCTTTATTGAATACAGATCAGAAGCGTGAGAAAGAACATCTGGCTCAGATGTTGACCATCGCCCGCGATTATGCCCGGAGCAAAGGGTTTACAGGTACTTTCCTGATTGAACCCAAACCGATGGAGCCGACTAAGCATCAATATGATGTGGATACCGAAACTGTGGTAGGGTTCTTGAAAACTCACGGACTGGACAAGGATTTCAAGGTGAACATTGAAGTGAATCATGCTACGTTGGCTGGTCATACATTTGAACATGAACTGGCTGTTGCGGTAGATAACGGAATGTTGGGATCTATTGACGCTAACCGTGGCGATTATCAGAACGGATGGGATACAGACCAGTTCCCTATCGACAATTACGAACTGACCCAGGCCATGATGCAGATTATCCGCAACGGCGGTTTGGGTAATGGCGGTACCAACTTTGATGCCAAGACACGTCGTAACTCTACTGATCTGGAAGATATCTTTATCGCCCATATTGCAGGTATGGACGCTATGGCGCGTGCATTGGAAAGTGCTGCTGCTTTGCTTAATGAATCTCCTTACTGCAAGATGTTGTCAGACCGCTATGCTTCATTCGACAGTGGCAAAGGCAAAGAATTTGAAGAAGGCAAGCTGACATTGGAAGACGTAGTGGCTTATGCTAAGCAGAATGGTGAGCCCAAGCAAGTAAGCGGTAAGCAGGAATTGTACGAAGCCATCGTAAATATGTATTGCTGATCCGGCCGGAATGGTATTGCACAAGTTTTACCCTTGCAGACCTTTTTTAAGAAGGAGGGCTGTGCAATGAAGTCTGAATGAATTCTGCTAACGGATTATTAAAGAATAAACGGCTGTACACCGTCAGGTGGCAGCCGTTTTTATATTTGTTAGAGGGATATTTATGAAATAATACTCGCCTATATCGAAAATAATATCTACCTTTGCGGCTGCTAAATTACTAAGTTTATTGAATTTATATGATAAAAAAACTATTATCCGTACTGGTCTTAGTTTTTGCCCTCTCAGGTTCTGTGCTTGCACAGCAATCTATGAGTGACCAACAGGTGTTGGAATATGTGAAGACGGGCATGCAACAAGGAAAAGACCAACGTCAGATTGCTACAGAGTTAGCCCGTAGAGGAGTGACACAAGAACAGGCTAAGCGTGTAAAGAAACTTTATGAACAGCAAAATGGGTCTGCTGATAAAGACGCAAATGCAACGATGCAAAATCGGAACCGTTTGCGTGAAAAGACAAAGACGCAGGAAGATATCTATGTAACAGAGAATTTTACTTTCGACCAACGTCCGGTTGCGGGCAGAGTGGTAGGGAAGAACTTGTCGGACAGTGTTTCTGCCAATCGCTATTACGAGGGGATGGGCATGGGCGATATGGAAGAAATGCAGAAGGATAAGGTGTACGGACGGGACATTTTTGAAACCAGAAACCTTACATTCGAGCCGAGTGTGAATCTGGCTACTCCTCCTAATTACCGTCTGGGGCCGGGTGATGAGGTAATCATTGACATCTGGGGTACAAACCAGGCCACCATCCGCGATAATGTATCTCCGGACGGATCTATCACGATCCCCGATTTGGGATTGATTTATCTGAACGGCATGACTATTGCCGAAGCCAACCAATATTTGCGTAAAGAACTGAATAAGATTTATGCAGGGCTTGATAATGAACAGAACCCGTCCTCACAAATCAAGGTTACTTTGGGAAACAGCCGGACGATCCAGGTGAACGTGATGGGGGAAGTGTTCCAACCGGGAACTTATGCATTGTCTTCTTTCTCTACCGTGTTTCATGCACTGTACCGTGCCGGTGGCGTGAGCGATATCGGTAGCTTGCGCAATATACAAGTAGTGCGCGGAGGACAGAAAATCGCTACCGTAGATGTGTACGATTTTATTATGAAAGGTAAAATCAATGATGATATCCGCTTGCAGGAAGGCGATGTGATCATCGTTCCTCCATACGAGGCGTTGGTTAGCATAGAGGGTAATGTGAAACGCCCCATGAAATACGAGATGAAAAACAACGAAAGTGTTGCCACGTTGTTGAAGTATGCCGGTGGATTTTCGGGGGATGCCTATACCCGTTCTCTCCGCATGATTCGTCAAAACGGAAAGGAGTATCAGATTTATACGATTGATGATATTGATTATTCCGTATTCCAGGTAAAAGATGGTGATGCGCTGACTGCTGAAGCTATTCTGGACCGTTTTGAGAACAAGCTTGAAATCAAGGGGGCTGTCTATCGTCCGGGCATTTATCAGTTCGGAGGAACCTTGAATACAGTCCGCCAACTGGTGGAAAAGGCTGAAGGCCTTATGGGTGATGCCTTTACAGGACGTGCGGTGTTGCATCGCGAGCGCGAGAATCTGAAGAAAGAGGTTATTCAAGTAGATATAAAAGGCATCATGGACGGTACTGCACCCGATGTACCTTTGCAGCGTAATGATGTGCTTTATATTCCCAGTATTCATGACTTGGAGGATGTGGGAAGCGTCATGGTGTATGGTGAGGTTGCCCGTCCGGGTGAGTTCGCTTTTGCCGACAATACGACTTTGGAGGATATTATAATCCAGGCTGGCGGATTGATGGAGTCGGCTTCTACCGTCCGTGTGGATGTTTCCCGCCGTATCAAGGATAGCAAAGGTACGGAAGCGGTTTCCACCATAGGGCAAATGTACTCGTTTTCTCTGAAAGACGGTTTTGTGATAGACGGAGAACCGGGCTTTGTGTTGCAGCCATACGATCAGGTATATGTGCGTAAGAGCCCTGCTTATCAGAAACAGGTGAATGTGCAGGTGACCGGTGAGGTTTTGTATGAAGGTGATTATGCGCTGACAGAGAAGAGCGAACGTCTTTCCGATTTGATCAAGAAGGCAGGTGGAGTGACTCCGTTTGCTTATATCAAAGGGGCCCGTTTAAGCCGTCGTATCAATGCCGATGAACGCAAACGTATGGAAACGGTTCTGGACATGGCCAAGACTGGAAAGGACTCCATTGATGTCAACCGGCTGGATTTGGGAGATATCTATTATGTGGGTATCGATTTGGAAAAAGCGATGCTTAAACCCGGCTCCAGTGCGGATATCGTATTGCGTGAGGGGGATGTGATTGAAATTCCCGAATACAACAACACGGTACGTATCAGCGGGGCTGTGATGTATCCCAATACCGTTTCATTTGAAGATGGCAAGACGTTGAAATATTATATAGAGCAGGCCGGAGGTTACGGTTTCCGTGCGAAGAAGAGCAAGGTGTATATTGTATATATGAACGGTCAGGTGAAGAGAGCGAAGAAAGGTAGCCGTGAGCTGATCCAGCCGGGCTGTGAGGTGATTGTTCCGGTGAAGGAAAAGAGCAACTGGTCTTTGCAGAACACCTTGTCCATAGCAACCACCAGTGCGTCGTTGGCTACTATGATTGCATCTATTGCTAATATCTTAAAATAGAAACAGTATGGCGGAAGATAAGAATTATACGAATAATACGGAAAGACCACGGGAAGACGAGGAGTTGGAAATTGATTTGATGGAGTATGTCCGTAAGTTGTGGGCTGCCCGAAAGATGCTGCTGAAGGTTGCCGGAATAGGTGCTATTGTAGGGGTGATTATCGCTCTGAGTATTCCCAAGCAATATACGGTGGAAGTGACATTGTCTCCCGAATCCGGTAAAAGCGGAGGGGGGAGCCTGTCGGGAATGGCTGCCATGCTGGGGATCGGAGGCATGAGTCTGGGCAGTGAGGCGGATGCGTTGAACGTATCTCTTTTCCCGGATATAGTAGCGTCTACTCCTTTCATTCTGGAACTGTTTAATGCACATGTCACCACGTTGGACGGTGAAGTGGATACAACTTTTGTGGCTTATCTCGACGAACAGAAAGCTCCGTGGTGGGGTGCTGTTATGGGATTGCCCGGGGCGGCTATAGGCGGGGTGAAATCTCTCTTCTCCGATAAGGAAGAGGAAGAAGGGAACAGGCTGGATCCTTTCCATCTGACAGAAGATCAGGCGAAGAAAGTGGAAGCCATGCGTAAGGCGATTACTGCTGATGTGGATAAGAAAACCGGCATCACCACAGTGACGGTGACTTTGCAGGACCCGATGGTTACGGCCGCCATTACAGACACGGTAGTGGTGAAGCTTCAGGAGTATATCACAGCGTACAGGGTCTCCAAAGCCCAGCAGGATTGTGCTTATCTGGAACAATTGTATAAGGAACGCCAGCAGGAGTATTATGTAGCCCAGCAGAATTATGCCAATTACATGGATGCCAACAAGGGGGTTGTCCTTCAAAGTGCTTTGACGGAGAGAGAACGGTTGCAGAATGATATGAATCTGGCATATCAGGTGTATAGCCAGGTGGCTACCCAATTGCAGGTGGCACGGGCTAAAGTACAGGAGGCCAAACCTGTATTTGCCGTTGTGGAGCCTGCCAGTGTGCCGTTGCTGCCTTCGGGAACCAGCAAGAAGGTGATTCTTGTCGGATTTATTTTCCTGGCAGTGGCGGGCGCTTCCGCATGGATCTTGTTCGGACGTGAATTCTTTGAAAATCTGAAGGAGGGGCTTAATGCTCCTCAGGAGGGGATGGAGAAGAAGTGATATAAAGATATTGACCTATAAAAACAGGGTGCATCTCTTTCGTAGGAGGTGCACCCTGTTTTTATAGGTTCAATCTTCGGAAATGTTGTCCTGAACGTTACGATAGTCCGGTGTGCAGTTTTCGGTTTCTTTAATTTCACTGGCAAAAACCGGACAAACGCAGAATCAAAACAGCCTTTAATATAAACTTTGATTAAAGTCGAAATCCGTTTGATAGTCTTTCAATCTCGGATGTTTCTTGTCCTTGTCGGACAAAATAACCTTATCGGCCGGAAGTCGCCAGTCTATGCCTAGATCGGGGTCGTCCCATGCGATTCCTCCTTCGCTTTGCGGAGCATAATAATGGTCACACTTGTATTGGAACAACACCTCGTCACTTAGTACCGCAAAGCCGTGTGCGAATCCGCGGGGGATAAAAAACTGCCGGTGATTCTCTCCGGTCAATTCTACAGCCACATGCTTTCCGAAAGTGGGAGAACCTTTCCGGATATCTACAGCCACATCCAGTACCGCTCCCTTGATCACACGCACCAGCTTGCTTTGTGTGAAAGGAGGTTTCTGGAAATGCAGGCCGCGTAATACACCATAAGTGGAGAAACTCTCATTATCCTGTACAAATGTAGTCCTGCATACTTTTTCTTCAAATTCACGTCCCGAGAAGCTTTCAAAGAAATACCCTCTTGCATCATTAAAAATACGGGGTTCCAAAATGAAAACCCCGTCTATTGCTGTTTTTATAACTTCCATTATTCTAATCCCAGTTCTTTTATAACTTTCAGTAAATATTGTCCGTATTGGTTTTTAAGCATCGGCTGGGCCAGTTCCTGCATCTTTTCCGAAGTAATCCAGCCTTTTCTCAAAGCTATGCCCTCAAGGCACGCCACTTTCAACCCCTGGCGCTTTTCAATGACTTCGATGTAGGTACTTGCCTCGGCCAGCGAGTCGTGAGTACCGGTATCCAGCCATGCGAAACCTCTGCCCAATGTCTGTACTTTCAATTCCTTGTCCTGAAGAAATTGCTGGTTTACGGTGGTGATTTCCAGTTCTCCCCGTGCCGAAGGCTTGATATTCTTGGCTACTTCCACCACCTTGTTGGGATAGAAATAGAGTCCCACCACGGCATAGTTGGACTTAGGTTGGGCAGGTTTTTCTTCAATAGAGAGGCAGTTGCCTTCCTTGTCGAATTCCGCTACGCCATATCTTTCGGGGTCACTGACCCAATAGCCGAATACCGTTGCTTTCTTGTCCTCTTCGGCAGCACGTACGGATTCTCTCAACATGGCGGACAGGCCGTTGCCGTGGAATATGTTATCACCCAGTACAAGGCAGACGGAATCATTTCCGATGAATTTCTCGCCGATGATGAAAGCCTGAGCCAGTCCGTCGGGCGAAGGCTGTTCCGCATATTCAAAGCGTACTCCGAAATCGCTTCCGTCTCCTAACAGTCTTTTGAAGCTCGGTAAGTCGTATGGGGTGGAGATAATGAGTATTTCCCGTATGCCGGCCAGCATAAGTACCGATATAGGATAATAAATCATGGGTTTGTCGAAGACAGGGAGCAACTGTTTGGATACTCCTTTGGTAATAGGATAGAGGCGCGTGCCTGAACCTCCGGCTAGTACAATACCTTTCATATCTTTTTATTTTTTATATGTCCCTACGATTTGGATTAATAGGCGTTTTTCTCGCCCCGGAACATGTTGGTTACTGTTTTTATCATGATGCGGATGTCGAGCAGGAAAGTCCAGTTCTCAATATACCACAAGTCTCTTCTTACCCTGCCTTCCATTTGGGAAAGTTCTTTGGTTTCTCCCCGGTAGCCGGTGACTTGCGCCCATCCGGTAATTCCGGGTTTGACAAGGTGGCGCATCATGTATTTGTTAATCAGTTGGGAATATTCCTCTGTATGTTTCAGCATATGGGGTCTGGGACCTACAATGGACATCTCTCCTTTGAATACATTAATGAATTGCGGCAGTTCGTCCAGATTGCTTTTACGCAGGAAGTTGCCGAACTTGGTCTTGCGGGGATCATTCTTGGTAGCCTGCAATGAATCGGACAATGCGTTCACTTTCATGGAACGGAACTTATAGCATTTAAAGATTTTCCCGTTTTCCCCGTTTCTCTCCTGTTTGAAGAATATGGGACCAGGTGAGGTAATTTTAATAATAAGACCTACAATCAGGTATATAAATGGAAAAATTGTAAGTAAAAACAGAGAGGAAAATGTCAAATCAAATAACCGTTTTGCCAGTCTGTTTACCGGGTTCTGCAACGGCTCGGTACGGATGGACAATACAGGAACTTCACCCAATAATTCCAGTTGCAGCTGACGCTTTATGTAATTACGTACATGAGGTACGCTATAGAAGCGGATCAGATTGTTCTCGCAATAGTTCATGATGGCCAGAATATCATCCTTTCTGCTGGATGGCAGACCACAGTACAGTTCGTGCACGGTATTATGGGACAACCATTCAAATAATTGGTTTACAGGACCTTTAAAGGGAATTCCTTCGGGGTAATTAGAGTCCTTCTCATCATAGAAAATGCCTAAAACCCTGTATCCGTAAGTCAAATCGTTCAACGTATGGTACAGCTCCACCATATTGTCCCCGTCGCCTATCAGTACAGTGGTGTGCAGGTTCCTGCCACTGCGGCGGAACATTTTCACAAAGAACCGCAATGTCAGTCGCCATCCTATAGCTAAAGGTATGAAAGACAGATAGAAAGCAAGCAGATAGATGCGTGAGAAGTTATCTACCTTAATAATGGCCAGCACCGTGAGGAAGATGACTACATGCAAACTGATTGTTCCTAACAGGCGGCCTACAATCTGTTCCGGACGCACTATGCGGTTGTGCAGTATGACCCCAAAGATGGATATGCAGGGAATATAGCACAGGTTGGAAGTCAGCAGGTAGGTTTTCAATGAAATATGGGCTATGGCCTGTGAATCTATTCCTTTCAGAATAAAAAACACAAGTATCATAGAAAGGTTCAACAAGGCAAAATCACCTAATATCGCTACTAGTTTAATTATATCAGAGTTTTCAGTTGTCGGTTGTTTCATGACAAAAAAAATGTTAGTCGTATGCAAATATAGGACATATAAATTAAAACGCAATACTTTTTTTAAAAAATAATACTTATCTTTGCGGTCATACAACGTAAAAAATGAATCATATGAACATCAAGAATAATCACCTCGTTATAATGGCCGGAGGTGTTGGAAGCCGTTTCTGGCCGATGAGTACTCCTGATTATCCTAAGCAATTTATTGATGTACTGGGTTGCGGCCGTACATTGATCCAACTTACGGCTGACCGTTTTCAGGGGATCTGTCCTCCGGAAAATATTTGGGTGGTGACATCAGAGAAGTATGCGGATACTGTAAAGGAGCAGTTGCCCGATATTGCTGATGATCATATCCTGCGTGAGCCTTGCCGTCGCAATACGGCTCCTTGTATAGCATACGTCAGTTGGAAAATAAAGGCACGTAATCCTAAGGCCAATATGGTGGTGACCCCCAGCGATCACATTGTGATGAATATCGCGGAGTTTCAGCGGGTGATTAATTCGGCGATGAATTTTACGGCCGATTCGGACGCTATCCTTACCCTGGGCATGAAACCTACCCGTCCTGAGACGGGCTACGGTTACATTGAAGCTGATCTCAGTGTACCTTCTACCGCCAATAAGGAGGTATTCCGGGTGTATTCTTTTAAAGAGAAACCCGATCTGGAAACAGCCCGGTGCTATATTCAAAAAAATAATTTCTTCTGGAATGCCGGTATTTTTGTGTGGAATGTAAATACGGTGGTGAACGCCCTGCGCGTATATCAGCCTGCCATTTCGAAGGTGTTCGAGCGTTTGCTTCCTTATTATTATACGGACAAGGAGCAGGAAATGATTGACCGGAATTTCCCTTTGTGCGAGAACATTTCGGTGGATTATGCCATTATGGAGAAGGCGGATGAGATTTTTGTCCTTCCTGCCAGCTTTGGGTGGAGTGATCTGGGTACTTGGGGATCATTGCACGAGAATTTGCCGAAAGATGCCCATAATAATACGCAGATAGGTGAGAATATAAAGTTGTATGAAACCCGTAACTGTGTGATTCACACTACACAGGAAAAGAGGGTGGTGGTACAGGGACTGGACGGATATATCGTTGCTGAGAAGAATAACACATTGCTGATCTGCCGGTTGAGCGAGGAACAGCGCATCAAAGAATTTTCGGCGGAGTAAATATTCTTTCTTGTATATATTTTATTTCTGCATACATGGAGTGTATGCTGTCTGTCATCTGCCGTTCTGTTGGGTCATTCCACCCTTTGCCATGCCGAAAGGCAGATAGCAGTAGATAGCTATGTGATATGAAATAACCAAGAGGGCTTGCATAAGGCCATTTACAATAAACGAAATGAAAAAAGTAGCTTTAATTTCAGGTATTACAGGTCAGGACGGTTCATTCCTGGCAGAGTTTTTGATTGAAAAGGGATATGAGGTTCACGGTATTCTGCGCCGTTCTTCTTCATTCAATACCGGTCGTATAGAACATCTTTATCTGGACGAGTGGGTTCGTGATATGCAAAAGACCCGTCTGGTGAATCTGCATTGGGGGGATATGACCGACAGTAGTTCGCTGATACGTATCATTCAGGCTGTACAGCCCGATGAAATCTATAATCTGGCTGCTCAGAGCCATGTGAAAGTAAGTTTCGATGTACCCGAGTACACTGCGGAAGCGGATGCGGTAGGCACGCTGCGTATGTTGGAAGCGGTCCGTATTCTGGGCTTGGAAAAGAAGACCAAGATTTATCAGGCATCGACTTCCGAATTGTTCGGACTGGTACAGGAAGTGCCTCAGAAGGAAACGACTCCCTTCTATCCCCGTTCTCCGTATGGGGTGGCCAAGCAGTATGGTTTCTGGATTACCAAGAACTATCGTGAAAGTTACGGTATGTTTGCCGTGAACGGCATCCTGTTCAACCATGAGAGTGAACGCCGTGGTGAAAATTTCGTAACACGCAAGATTACTTTGGCTGCCGCACGTATAGCCCAGGGATATCAGGACAAGCTGTATCTGGGAAATCTGGATTCTTTGCGCGACTGGGGCTATGCCAAGGATTATGTGGAGTGTATGTGGATGATTCTTCAGCATGATACTCCCGAAGATTTTGTCATTGCGACCGGCGAATACCATACGGTGCGCGAGTTCTGTACCTTGGCCTTCAAGGAAGTGGGCATTGAATTGCGCTGGGAAGGCAAAGGGGTGGATGAAAGAGGTATCGATGTGGCGACGGGCAAGGAACTGGTTGCCGTCGATCCTAAGTATTTCCGTCCCGCCGAAGTGGAGCAGTTGTTGGGTGATCCCACTAAAGCCAAAACGTTGCTGGGCTGGAATCCCCGTAAGACTTCTTTCCCCGAACTGGTGAAAATCATGGTGAAGCATGATATGAAGTTCGTGAAGAAACTGTATTTAAAGGCTCAAATAGCAGAATAATGGAAAAAACAGCCAAGATATATGTAGCAGGCCACCACGGACTGGTGGGGTCTGCTATATGGAATAATTTGCAGCAAAAGGGATATACCAATCTGGTAGGCCGTTCTCACAAAGAACTGGATTTGCTGGACGGGCAGGCTGTGAAGAAGTTTTTTGATGAAGAGCAGCCCCTGTATGTCATTCTGGCAGCGGCACATGTGGGAGGCATCATGGCGAACAGTCTTTACCGTGCCGATTTTATTTATCAGAACTTGCAGATTCAGCAGAATGTGATAGGGGAGAGTTTCCGCCATGATGTAAAGAAACTCTTGTTTTTGGGAAGCACTTGCATTTATCCTCGTGATGCCGTACAACCCATGAAGGAAGATGTGTTACTGACTTCTCCCTTGGAATATACCAACGAACCGTATGCTATTGCGAAGATTGCCGGGTTGAAGATGTGCGAAAGCTTTAACTTGCAATATGGAACCAATTACATAGCCGTGATGCCTACGAACCTTTACGGTCCCAATGATAATTTCCATTTGGAGAACAGCCATGTGCTGCCTGCCATGATTCGTAAGATTCATTTGGGAAAATGCCTGAATGAAGGGGACTGGGATGCGGTGCGTAAAGATATGAATCTTCGTCCCGTAGAGGGGATAGACGGTTCGCATACGGATGAGGAGATTCTCTCCATTCTGAAAAAGTATGGTATAACCGGGCAGGAAGTAACTTTGTGGGGAACAGGCAAGCCGTTGCGTGAGTTCTTATGGAGTGAGGAGATGGCTGATGCCAGTGTCTATATCATGGAGCATGTGGATTTTAAGGATACCTATGCTGCCGGCTCCAAGGATATCCGCAACTGTCATATCAATATCGGTACGGGGAAAGAAATCACCATTGCCCAACTGGCGGACAAGATTGTCAAGGAGGTGGGTTATCAGGGCAAACTGACTTTTGACGCTACGAAACCGGACGGCACTATGCGTAAGCTGACGGATGTAAGCAAATTGCACCGGCTGGGCTGGCAGCATAAGATTGATATAGAAGAAGGGGTACACAGAATGTACCAATGGTACTTGTCTAAAGGATGAAGATGTAAGATTATAGATCTT
>ERZ652171.659-NODE-659-length-14388-cov-137.252_pt1 | contig 14388 bp, 9 predicted proteins | sample MGYA00514759_ERZ652171 | MGnify/ENA metagenome assembly ERZ652171 | reverse complement strand
ATAATGGGGCGTATCGGAAGGAAAAAAGGAGAGGAAAAATCCTCTCCTTAATCTAAACCATGTATTAGACATTTAAGTTTTTCATCGGCAATCCATAATTGTTTTGGTTGAAAATTTATATGCAGCATATTCACATTCATACTAATCAGCCTTCTTCATTCTAATGGTACAAGTAACATTTGATAAATAGAATAAGAAACAAAGCACTTATTCTTCATTTATCCGATAAATAACCATCGGAAACAATGCTGTCATTGCAGCAGGTTTGATCGTGACAAGAGAGGTTCCGGCAAATACGGTTGTGGGCGGTGTGCCTGTCAGTCATATCCGTAATATCAAGGAATAAAGAAAGGAGATAACCAATAGAAAGTTATAAGCAAATATGCCCTCATGCTCTCACTAAGAAGTTAACATATTGATAATGAATACTGAATGAATGATGGTAGCATATTTTTGAAGAAACAATTTGCCCTCATGCTCTCACTGTTTAATTATACTGATTACTATCTAATATTCTTATATTCAATGTGATATAGCTGAATTCGTTTCAAAATCACTCAGATGAGAAAAGAGTCTATTTTGCCGTTTTAGGTGAAGAAAAATGGCATAATGCCTACAAGATCCCTTTTATATACACGAATCTTATCATATTTTGCTAGGAGAAACAACGGTAACTACTGCATTTTAGGGAGTTCTTGATAGTTTATATAGAGATCATTATATGATAATCGGTCATTCATATTGCAGTTCTTTACTATGGGAAATTGCTTAATCACGTCTGTGGTTAGACTTAATCACACTTGTGATTAACTTTAGTCACGTTTGTGATTAGAGTTAGTCACACTATTGAGTAAGCAATAGCGAATAATAGAAAGAACAAATAGGAAAGTACGTTGAGTAGAACTTATCAGCATGAAAATGTAATCGGATGTTTGTAAAATAGAGTATACTGTGATGAAAAAGCTCAAAATGCGATGGTTGACAAACTTTTGAAAAAGACTTTGTATGTGTTTATGTTGTTGGTTATCAGATAGATATACTCTTTTTATTTGTTTTGTAGAATGAGGGCATGAGGGCAAAGATACTTTTTGAAATATGCTATCATCATTCATTCAGTATTCATTATCAATATGTTAACTTCTTAGTGAGGGCATGAGGGCATAATTGCTTATAACTTTCTATTAATATTGGTGTTATGTTGAGTCGATTTATTGTGAAATACAGAAGTGTTTTTAATGCTTGTTGTAGCAATTATTAAAAATAATCGCTAAGAAACGTTTTTCCTATTTAAGAAATTATTATATTTGTACCGACTATTATACTATGGTGTAGTAGAAAGTTACATATTTTAAGAAGCGTTATTGAAATTATCTTCTATCGTCAAACTTCGCAACTTTGATAAAGGTCTGAAGATGATAACAACAACGCTCACGTCTGTGTTATATACCTGCCATTACTGTGGCATCTATATACCTAATGGCGTGGGTGGCTGTTGTTTATCTAGACCAAGGCAATGCGAAGGCCCGACGATAGGATAAACAAGATACAGCCCTCACGCTTTTTTATTGTTAACCGCCGAACAGAGGAGGGGGAGTTAGGCAAAGTCTTTTGACAAGATAGACTGATCTAACATTTACAGACGTATGAAAACAACACTGCAAGCGGGAATGCGAATCCTTATTTCCCGTTATCTGTCAAGTCGAGGTTGCGGAGACACAGTATATGTCACCGGACCGCCAGGAGTCTTCTGCCCACAGGCGGCAATTATGGCATCTTTCTATAAAAAATATTCTATGGTATAATTGGGGCGTATAATGTCTGAACAGAATCATTGAAAAATTATAATCTAAATTTATTGTATGGAAATTATGGAAACAAACAATATGGAAATGTATGAGGCTCCTAAAGTGGAGGTTATCGAAGTAGAAGTGGAAAAAGGATTTGCAGTAAGTGGTGGAACAGAAGACTATGACCCGCAGCCTTGGTAATTGAAATAAATAATTTAAAAACATACACGTATGAAAAAGATATTGTTCACATCTTTAGCTGTTCTTGGATTAGGAATAACCGGTTGTTCCAATGAAGATTTGGGCGTGGCGAAAAGTGGCGTTGATGAAGTATGTGCCACTATGGGAGATGCTGAATCGCGTACTGCTATGAATGGCAATTCTGTCGTTTGGAGTATAGGTGACGAGATTGGCATTTTTGTAACGAATGGAAGCTCTTCTACTTACACTAACATTAACTATTCATTATCCAGTGGAGCCGGAACCAAGAACGCAGGGTTCTCAGGGTTACTGGAAGGTGAGAATCCTGTAAAGAAAGCTGCTTTTTATCCTTATGGCAGCGATGCTTCTTATGATGGAAGTAAAATATCATTAACGTTGAAGGATACCTATAATTATAAGGAAGGAGAAAACAGCAGTGCTCTTATGGCTTGCCAAATAAATGAGAGCGCACAGAATGTCCTGGCATTTAAAAATGCAGGTGCCCTGATGAGCGTAACTGTCAATAATATCCCGAAGGACTATACTTGGGCGAAATTGACTTCTATGACCGCTCAAGGAAAAACTACTGTTCCAGCCATTGCTGGAAATGCACAAATAACATTCTCCAAAGGTATACCTACATTGACAACCACAGAAACGTCAAATTCCTCTTCCATAACTATAAACTTTGCTGCCAGCAGTGACGTCGTGACCAGTAAAACATTCTATTTCCCGTTGCCTGTAGCCGAGTATCCTACCTTGGAACTTTCCATTGGTAATGGCGCTACAAGCCAGGTCTTAAAGACAAAAGCTTTAGATGCTAAACGTAACGAACGTTATACCACAACTATAACGTTGGACGAAGTATCCGGAAGTGTACCGACAACAGTTGAAAGTGTATCAGAGGTAGCCGATGCTTTAAAAGAAACCAATTCTGTTTCTGTGGCTGATGTGGCTTCAACTGAAACCAGTCCTACAGTTTCAATACCGAAAAAAAGTACACCGGCAGAAAATGTCAGCATATCCTTTGAAAATATTTCTACAACAAATGCTGTTGCCATTAAAGAAGAGAGCACTGGTACTGGTGGTACAGCTGCACCTGAAAACGTGTTGGTATCTGTACCGCAATTAGATACTGCGCCTAAATTTGAGATAGATCTGCCTTCTTCTACCGTAACTTTGGCTGCCAATGGCGAAACTGCTACTTATGATGAAGTAACGGCAACTACTGCTGCAAACACATTGGTTCTAGGTAAAGGAATTACTGTTAATACATTGAAGGTAAAAGCCGGTAATGTAAGAGTGAAGAGTGGTGCCAAAGTAACAGCCATCAGTCGTGAAAGCGGTAACACTTCAACTGTCATTATTTATAAAGAAGAGGGTGCTGAATTACCCAATCTGTCCGGTAATGATGCATTTGAAGTAGTTGATGCTGCCGTAGCCGACTTGCAAAATGTCGCAAAAAATGGTGGAACTTATACTCTTGCCACAGACTTGACGGGAGATTTTACTATTTCCGCAACGAATGAAGTTATCATCAATTTGAACGGTCATAAAATCACCAACAAATCTGGTGATACATTTACTGTAAACAAGGATAGTAAACTGACCATTAACGGAAATGGTACAGTGGATAATGTAAGTCACGGGAAAGCTTGTATCTATAATAACGGTACAGTAATTCTTAATGGCGGAACTTATATTAGAAGTAAGGAAAACGGTCAGAACTCAGAAAGCTCTGGTGGTAACAGTTATTATAATATTCTGAATCATGGCGAGATGACGATTAATCCAAATGTGGAGATATCGCAAAACGGGCATTATTCTTCGATGATAGCCAATGGGTATTATGATTATACCAATACGAATCCGCGAAATGGATATGTAAGTGGTACCAATCATCAGAATCCTTCACTTATCATAAACGGTGGTACATTTGCCGGAGGTCTTAATACTATTAAAAATGATGATGGAGCCCGGCTTGTCATCAACGACGGTACGTTCACCAATATGTCTCAGGCAACCGTACAGAATCATCATGTGACTGAAATCAAAGGAGGTACATTCAATACGACTGGTTCCGCTCAGTATGTGGTGGATAATGAAGGTCATAATGGTGCAGCCAATGACTTGGGACAGATGACTATCAGTGGTGGAACACTGAATGGCAAGATCTATGTGGTTGGTGCAGGTGCATCGCTGGCTGTTACCGGTGGTACTTTTTCCGATCCGTCCGCACTTTTATACTTAAGCGGTAATGCTAACGTGAAGATACGTTTGAATGGAGACGCTACTTGTAATGGCTTTAAAACGCAAAGTGGACAATCTGTAGAATTGGACTTGAACAACCATGTGCTTACACTTGCTAAACCGACCGTTGGCTCGGCTGGCACAGAAACGAACAGTTGTCAATTGTTGAAAGGTTCTACCGTTACTATGAAAAACGGAACACTGGCAAGTGATAATGATAAAATTATGATTCAGAACTACTGTAATTTGACGTTGGATGCTATGACAGTGAGGGGGCTAAATGCCTTATATGTATTGAGTAACAATTGTGGTAATATTTTGATTAACAATACTACGATTAATGCCGGAACTGGTGCATATGCATTTGATGTTTGCGGCTATTCAACCTACACTGACGGAGTTAAAGTAACTGTTAAAGGTACTAGTATTATTAATGGTAACGTGGAATTATCAAAAAGTACCGGAAACACCGAACCTATGGAATTGAATATTGAGGGTGGTACTTTTAACGGCAATTTGGTTGTTGATTCATCGATAACAGATGCTTCCTCTATCATTAACGTGACTGGTACTCCTTCTTTTAAAGGAACCGGTTGGGATAGTTATATAAAATAAGAGAATTATTTGCTATCATGTTATTAGTCATGGCAGAAAGTGATTTGTAATAAAAGAAGGTCGTCCTGTCTCGAAAGGTCGGGCGGCTTTCTTTTTTTAAGATTAGAAGATTATGAAACTTAATCCCCATTTTAAACTCCGCTCCATAGCCGGAGAAACAATAATTGTGAACCAAGGTGTTCCCGATACTGATTTGACCCGTATTATTTCCTTTAATTTTTCCGCTTGCTTACTTTGGAAACGACTTTCGGGAAAGGATTTCACTTTACAAGAGGCAGCCTTGGTGTTGGTGGAATCTTATCATATTTCTCAAGAGCAGGCCGAAAGAGATGTGGTGATTTGGGCAGATGCACTAAAAAAATGTTCAGCCTTACTTGATTGATATAACAATGGATATAATACTCGATAAACCGGAGCAAATGCTATTTGCCTTGCTCCGATCCGCGTTGAACAGCACAAAGCCGGTTAGTGAAATCCTTTTTACCGATATATCTCCTGCCCTTTGGCAGGCGTGTTACAAACTAGCTTGCACTCAGGGAGTGATGGCTTTGGCATGGGACGGAATACAAACCCTGCCGGCCTGTTTGCAACCTCCGAAGGCTTTGAAGTTAAACTGGGCGATGGCGGTAGAGAACTATGAAAAACGCTACCTGCGGTACTGCCATACCATAGCCGAACTTTCAGCTTTTTATAAAACGCATGGCATTACCACGGTCCAGTTGAAAGGAGTGGGTCTCTCCACCTATTATCCTATTCCTTCGCACAGGGAAGGGGGAGATATAGACATCTTCACTTATTCGGCAGACCATTCCCGGAAAAGTGATGCCGAGGCCAACCGGCTGGCAGACCGGTTAATGGAAGAAAAAGGAATAGAGGTAGACTTTGAACACTCCGAAAAGCATAGTATGTTTTACTATAAAGGTATTCCGATAGAGAATCATAAAACCTTCATTAATTCGGAAACATACCGTATAGCAGTGAAGATGGATAAGCTCCTTCAAAAACTGCTACAACCCGTATCGGCGGAATTGGACGGAAAATGCTCCATTTTAATCCCATCTTCCACCTTTAATACCGTATTTCTCGCTTTTCATGCCGCCCAGCATTATGCACGCGGCCTGGCACTTCATCATCTTTGCGACTGGGCTTGCCTGCTGAATAGATACGGCCTGCATATTCCTGAGGAAGTGACGGATATTCGTTTTAGAAATATGATGCTGGCAATGACCCGCCTCTGTAATGATTATTTAGGAACTTCCGTTCCTGTATATGGAGGAGAAGGATTGGCGGAGGAAATCTTGCGGGAAATCATCCGGCCACCCTATACGATGTCAGTTCCGGCGAAGAATAAATGGGGCATTCTGGTTTATAAAACCAAACGTATGCTGCATACTCATCGTGCGTGCAACAGCGTGTTGCGCATTTCACTGTGCAAATGGGTTGGAAATTCTATTCTGTTGCATCTGCGCTCTCCCCATACCATCTTCCAGACGGAACGAAAATAAGCGGTTTATGTTGAAAAGAATCTGCCGTTTGTTGTTGCCTGATGAAAGGAAAATGGGGATAAGGGTGGTTTGTGCCGTATTTCTTTGTGCATTACTTGACTTTGCCGGACTCGCTGCCCTGTTGCCTGTCTTGTTTTTTCTGTTGGATGACGGGAGGGATAAAGATGCCGCCCTGTTATTTTGTCTGGTGGCAATAGTCTTTATTTTGGTGAAAAACGCTTTGGCAGCGGGGCTTTCACGTTTTCAAAACCATTTTCTGATGTCTCTTTACCGTCGGCTCAGCTTTTCTCTCTTTACTTCTTACTATCAACGGGGATTATTGTTTATACGCAGCAGGGGGAGTATCCGGCTGGGATATGAGGTGAACTATATCTGTTATGCTTTTTCTTTAAACCTTCTTTCCCCCTTGCTTCGCATGACAGGAGAACTGCTGCTTGTTTTTTGGGTGACGGCAGCTTTGTTGGTTTATGCTCCGTTGACGGTACTGATGTTGTATATTGCCTTTCTGCCTTTCATGCTGATTTACGGATGGGGGATCAGGAAACCGATGCGCCGTTATGGTGAGCAGGAGCAGCAGGCTCGTCGTGAGCAATCCCGGCTGGTCACGGAAACGATGAAAGGGTATGCCGAATTGGAACTGAATGCGGCGTTTCCTTTTCTTCAGCAGGCATTCGCCCAGAGGGTAAGGAAAATCAGTGAGAGCCGTTTGAAACTGGAAACGATACAGCATCTTCCTCTTTGCCTTTCCGAAATGGCGGTCATATCGGGGCTGACCTTGCTCACCGTTTTCGGAACAGGGGATATCAAAGCGCTGGTAGGTGTCTTTGCTGTGGCGGCTTTCCGGCTGTTACCCGCTTTGCGCGGCATCTTAGGTGGTTGGACACAAGTACAGAATGCGGTCTATTCTCTGCGGATTATAGAGGAAGGGTTGGGGGATAAGGGGATGGAAGCAGTTTCTCCATCATGGGGGCAGGAAGCGTTTTCTTTTCAAAAAGAGATACGGATAGAACACCTCACCTATGCTTATCCTGAAAGTAAAGAGGTTCTAAAGGACTTTTGTTGTACTATTCGTAAGGGGGAATATGTAGGTATCTGTGGTGAGAGTGGCGTGGGTAAATCTACCTTGTTTAATCTGATTTTGGGATTTATCACTCCGGATAAAGGCGCTATTCGGATAGATGGCAGGCCGCTTGCCGATGTGCCGAGGCAGGAATGGCATCGCAAGGTGGGATATGTGCAACAGGAAGTGTTTGTGCTGGATGGGACCTTGGCGGAAAACATTGCTTTGGGATGCCGGTCTATAGATAAGGAACGGGTAGCGGAGATAGTGAGGCTGGTGAGATTGGATGCTTGGATGGATGAATTGCCGCAAGGAATGGATACTCCTTTGGGTGAAGGGGGAGGAAGGCTTTCGGGAGGTCAGAAACAACGGGTAGGCATCGCCCGTGCTTTGTATAAGAAAGCGGAGGTGCTTCTACTGGATGAGGCTACTTCTGCATTGGATAATGAGACTGAACGGGCTGTCAATGAAATGCTTCTCGGTCTGATGAAGGAGTGTAGGGGGCTGACTGTTCTTACGATAGCCCATCGGGAAAGCTCGTTGGCATATTGTCATCGTGTAATCAGATTAAATGGAAAAGACAATGGATCGAATTTATAAAATAGGTGGCCACTGCTTCGCATTGCCGGACGAAAGGTTGATGGAGGCGGTGGATGGTATCAGCGGTTTCAAGCCTTTTGTTTGGCAACCGGATCTGGTTTCGGCAAAAGATGTATATGAGGGTGCTTGGTTGCCGGATTTTACTGTTTGGGAGGGAAACGGTTGGGGTTTTCCGGCTTTTCAGAGAAAGTCCTATGGGTTCGGATATGAAGATGTAACCGGTACTTTTGGTGTGAGTGGGGATAGCTTTTTGTTGGAACTGGCTCCGCAGGGAGAACCGTCGCTTTATCTCCGGACGATGGGTGGAACCGGGAGAGGTATCTGTTTATATGGTCATTATTCTCCCCGTCTTTTAAGGTTTGCCTTATGGATGGGGTATGGCCTGATGACGGTACGGAAAGATACGGTTGCCTTGCATGGCAGTTGTATTGTTTATAAGGGGAAAGCGGTTCTTTTTTTAGGTGAAAGCGGAACCGGAAAAAGTACCCATACCCGTTTGTGGAGGGAAAATATAGCAGGAAGTAAGTTGCTGAATGATGACAGTCCCATTGTGCGTTATGAAGAGGGGGGCGTGTGGGTATATGGCAGCCCGTGGAGTGGGAAGACTCCTTGTTATAAGGCGGAGCGTTATCCGTTGGCCGGATGTGTACGTTTGTCACAAGCACCGTATAACAAGATACGGAGATTGAACACTTTGCAGGCTTATGCAGCTTTGCATCCGTCTGCTCCTCCTGCATTTGCATACGAGGAGGAATTATACTGTGGGGTTTGTAGTCTGTTGGAAAAGATGGTTTCATCCATTCCTGTTTATCATCTGGAGTGTTTGCCCGATGCGGAGGCGGTGAAATTAGTATGTCGTACTTTATATGGAGATGGGTATGAAGCGGATAGCGAATGAATGTTTCTTTGCGTGGGTGGAGTCGGAAATCAAAAGTGGCAGGAGTGTGAAGTTCCGGGTGAAAGGCAATTCCATGATGCCTTTACTGAGAAATGGGAAGGATGAAGTGGTGGTGGGGCCGTATGATAAGGAGGAGTTGAAACTTTTTGATGTCATTCTGTTCCGGCAGACAGACCGGTATGTATTGCATCGGATTATTCAAAAAAGAGGCAGTCGTTATCTGATGCAGGGGGATGGCGTCTGCCGTTTTTATGAGGAATGTGAGGACACGGATATCATCGGGGTGGTGAGAAAGGTATGCAGGCCTTCCGGAAAGAAGATTGAAACGGATTCCATGTGTTGGCGGTTGGAAAGCCGTTTGTGGTTGGGGCTTGGTGGATGCAGAGGAATGGTGCTGCGTGTCCTGAATAGATTGGGTTGTTGTCTCCTTTTTTGACGAAATCTGTCAGCTTGGAAGGAAATATTATTCATAAAGCAGGTATTTTTCTCTCATCTTTTTGTAGGCTTCCAGTTCGTTCTGCCATCCTGCACGGATTTCTTCTTCACTGGCTCCTTTCATGATTTGTTCCCTTACGGTACGGTTCCCTATCAGCAGGTCGAACCATTGCGGGCGGGTAAAGAACTTGTCCGCTTTCCCAAGGTCTTGATAAGCTTGATAATAGGTGATGATGTATTTTAAAGAGAATCCTTTCGGGGCGGTGATATGGCGGAGATTATTGCCATAGCAGTATTGGTTTTTATACATCGGATTCTTGTCAAAGCCTTCCAAGGCTTCCGGTCTGAAAGAAAAGGAGGAGATGCGGATATCCGGTGAACCGATTACTTGAAAAGGATAAAGAGTACCTCTGCCCACACTGATGGCTGTACCTTCAAACGGGCAGAGTGAAGGATATAAGGCAATTGCCTGGTCGTTGGGCAGGTTGGGAGAGGGTTTTACCGGAAGCGAATAGGGTTGTCCGTGTTTCCAGCCTTCCACGGGGATGACGGTCAACGCGCATTTTTTGCCGTTGGGCAGCCAGCCTTCGCCATTGATCATTTGAGCCAGCTCGCCTACAGTGCAACCGTGTAAAATGGGGATGGCGTGCATACCCACAAAACTTTTCTGGTTTTTCTGTCGCACAGGGCCGTCCACGTAATCACAAGGATTGGGCCGGTCTGTGATGACCAGTTGTTTCCGGTTCTCGGCACAAGCTTCCATTACATACTGCATGGTGCTGATATAGGTATAGAAACGGGCGCCTACATCCTGAATGTCGAACACAATCAGGTCTATGTCCTGTAGCTGTGTGGCTGTAGGTTTCTTATTTTTACCGTAAAGGGACAGGATGGGTATTCCCGTGCGGGTATCTTTTCCGTTCCTGATGGTTTCTCCGGCATCGGCATCACCCCGGAAGCCGTGTTCGGGAGCGAATACCTTTTTTATTTGTATATGCGCTGCAAGCAGGGTGTCCAACAGATGGGTTTCTCCTACTTTGGAGGTTTGGTTTACAACCAATGCCACACGCTTCCCTTTTAATATAGGTAAGAGACGGCCCATCTGTTCGGCTCCGGTGATAACCTTTTGCGCGGTCACGGCGTTGCAGATAAACAAGAGGCAGTATAGGAAAATGTATTTTGTTTTCATGATATGTGGCGATTATTTTGTAATATTGCACAAAAATAAGAATTTAATTGAGAATGGACGCACTTGCTATCATTAATAAATATTATCCTGAAGATAATGAACTGAAACATATCCTGCTGGCGCATAGCCGTTCGGTGGCCGATAAGGCGTTATGGATTGCCGGAAAGCATCCGGAATTGAATCTGGACAAGCAGTTTCTGGAAGAGGCGGCGATGCTGCACGATATTGGTATTTTTATGACGGATGCTGAGGGCATTTGTTGTTTCGGATCTTATCCTTATATTTGTCATGGATATTTGGGGGCTGATCTGATGCGGAAAGAAGGATTTCCGCGTCATGCATTGGTCTGTGAGAGACATACGGGAGCGGGTATGTCTTTGCAAAGTATTATTGACCAGCAGTTGCCTGTTCCTCATCGGAATATGGTTCCGGTTTCGCTGGAAGAACAGGTTATTTGCTTTGCCGACAAGTTTTTCTCAAAGACGCATCTGGACAGGGAAAAGAGCGTGGAGAAGGCGTTAAAGAGTATTTCACGTTATGGGGAAGATGGGATAATCCGTTTTAACCATTGGTGCGAATGTTTCTTGTAAGCCTTAAAAATAAATTAAATATCCGCTAAATAGTTCATTATTGGCGGATAATGCTTAATTTTGCCCCTCAAAAGCGTAAATGATTTGTGAATGACGCCACTAAAACGACATAGATTTATAACATTCCTACTACTATTTGCATGCCTGTCACTTTCTTTAAGTACAGGTGCTCAACGCAGAAAGCGGAATTCTGCATCCGGTAATGATTCCCTGAAAGTAGATAGTGCTTTGGTAGATACGTTGTCTATCGATACGGTTGCACCTAAAAAGAAACAGCCGTTGGATGCGCCTGTTATTTATGAAGCAAATGACTCTATCGTATTCACTGAGGGCGGATATGCCCATCTGTATGGTGACGGTAAGGTGAACTATGAGAAAATAGAGTTGACCTCTGCCGTGATTACAATGAACATGGATAGCAGTACGGTGTATGCCCGTGGTGTTCCCGACTCGGCTGGCGTGGAAAAAGGTACTCCTGTCTTTAAGGATGGCGAGACTCCGTATGAGTCCAAAATCATGCGTTATAACTTCAAGTCGAAGAAGGGGTTCATTAATAATATCGTTACTCAGCAGGGGGAAGGATACGTTACCAGTGAGGAGTCGAAGAAAGGTGCTAATGATGAACTTTATTTGCGTCACGGACGATATACTACGTGTGATAATCACGAACATCCTCACTTCTATCTGAAACTTTCCATGGCGAAAGTGCGTCCTAAGAAAAATGTGGTTTTCGGTCCTGCCCAGCTGGTGGTGGAGGATGTGCCGTTGCCTATCGCTATTCCTTTCGGATTTTTTCCGTTTAACAGCAGTTATTCGTCAGGATTCATTATGCCTACATACGGTGATGAAATGAATCGTGGTTTTTATTTGCGTGATGGGGGATATTATTTCGCCATCAGTGACCGTATGGATTTGAAAGTGTTGGGTGAGATCTTTACGAAAGGTTCATGGGGTCTGTCCGTGCAGTCTAATTATAACAAGAGATATAAATATAGCGGTAATTTCAATGCCAGTTATCTGGTAACGAAAACCGGTGAGAAGAATATGCCGGACTATATGGTTACAAAAGATTTCAGAATTGCATGGAGTCACAGACAGGATGCCAAGGCTAACCCTAACAGCTCTTTTTCGGCGAATGTGAACTTTGCGACCAGTAGTTATGACCAGCGTAACCTGAGTAGTTTGTACAACCCGCAGCAGTATTCAAATAACACCAAGACGTCTAGTGTGAGTTATTCGCGCAATTTCCCCGAAATAGGATTGAATCTGTCCAGTACATTCAATATCTCTCAGAATACGCGTGACTCTTCTATCAGTGTGACGTTGCCGGATTTGAATATTTCATTGAACCGTATTTATCCGTTCAAGCGTAAGAAAGCGGTAGGTGATGAACGTTGGTATGAGAAAATCTCACTCCAATATACCGGCCAGATGACGAACTCGATTAATACCAAGGATAATCTGATTCTGAAGCAGGGTTTGAATAAATGGACTAATGGTATGCAGCATAAGATTCCTATCAGCGCTACATTCACTTTGTTTAAATATATCAACGTTGTGCCTTCTTTCAACTATACCGAGCGCTGGTATATGCGCAAGGTGGAGCAGAGTTATGATCCGTCGGCACCTAATAATGTGCGGAGAGATACAATCAACGGTTTCAACCGTGTGTATAACTATGATTTGAGCTTGCAGGTGAATACCAAGATGTATGGTTTCTACAAACCGTGGAAGAAATTGTTTGGCGACAAGATTGAAATGATCCGTCACGTCTTTACTCCTTCGGTGAGCATGAGTTATGCGCCGGACTTCAGTACGTCTAGGTATGGATATGTGGGAACGTATACTTATACTGATACGGATGGAGAAGTACGTACTCAGACTTATAATCCATATGAAGGTTTGCCTTACTCTTTCTCGCCCAGTGGTAAATCCGAGAATTTCACTTTCTCTATAGATAATAATGTGGAAATGAAAGTGAAATCCGATGCGGATACTACCGGAGTGAAGAAAATCAGCTTGATTGACCAGTTGGGAGCCAGTATTTCCTATAATGCGGCGGCTAAAGAGAAACCTTGGGGAAATTTGAGTATGAATCTGCGCTTGAAACTGACCAAGAGTTATACTTTTAATATGAACGCCCAGTTTGCTACGTATGCTTATGAGTTTGATAAAGACGGCAAGGTAGTGGAAGGCAACCGTACAGAATGGTCATACGGACGTTTTGGTCGTTTTCAGGGGTATAGCGGTTCTTTCTCGTATACATTGAATAATGATTCGTGGAAAAAGTGGTTTGGGCCGAAAGATGAAAAGGACAGTAAGGGGGATAAAAACAAGAAGAATGAAAATCTGGATGAGTACAGTGATGATGGCAATGAAAACACGGAGGAAGAAGATAACTCCGGTTTGAGAAAGACAGAGAAGGCGGCTATAGATCCGGATGGCTATATGGCTTTCAAGATGCCATGGTCATTGAGCTTGAGTTATAGTTATAGTATTCGTGAGGACAGAAGCAAGCAGATTAATATCAAGACGATGCGATATCCTTATTCGGTGACTCATTCATTGAATGTTTCCGGTAATGTGAAGTTGGGTAGCCGCTGGAATGTGAATTATTCTTCGGGGTATGATTTTAATACGAAAGAGATGTCAATGACAACGGTCAATATCAGCCGTGACCTGCACTGTTTCAATATGAGCTGTGGCTTGGTATTCGGTCCCTTTACTTCCTATAACTTCAGTATTCGTGCTAACTCCAGTATGCTGACCGATGCTTTGAAATGGGATCAGCGAAGCAATACGGGTAGTGCGGTGAATTGGTACTAGGAGGAAGTTGGGAATAAAAAAATGAGAAATGGTTGCGTGTTGTTATCAGAAACCATTTCTCATTTTTTTATTCTGTTTTTTATTTATGTCTACCACTCAATAGGTGTTTGCCCGTGCGCTTGCAAATATTCGTTGGTACGGCTGAAGTGCTTGTTGCCAAAGAAACCGTTATAGGCTGACAGGGGGGACGGATGTGCGGAAGCCAGTACCAGGTGCTTGTTGCGGTCTATGAAGGGATATTCAGTAAATGTCTCTAAAAAATAAGATGGCATATGAAGATGATAGGGCATGACCATTTCATATGCCATTCTTATTGTCATTTTTCCGTGCTTTCTCACATACTTCTATCCGACAGGACATGACGTTCCGGAAGAAGTCTGATGACCTCTTCTGATTCTGTGAGTAAAATCATATCATGCTGCTTTAGCTGTT
>ERZ652171.648-NODE-648-length-14582-cov-8.07744_pt1 | contig 14582 bp, 10 predicted proteins | sample MGYA00514759_ERZ652171 | MGnify/ENA metagenome assembly ERZ652171 | reverse complement strand
CGGAGATGTGTATAAGAGACAGCAATAATTATGATGCCTTGAACAACAATCCCGAGGCTTTGACAGCGATTCAGCAAGCAACCTACCAGACTCTTGCTGCCAAGATGCAGCAGGCTCCGGCAAGCGGTGCCTTGTATCTGATTAACGCCAGCGTCAACACGAATCTGTTGGAACCAACCTATAACGGTCTTTTTCTCAAATTTACCAATATCTATTCCGAAAACACTCTTTTCAATGAAACATGTATGTTCCGCGGCAACCCTCAGGTTGCCCGCAATAACAACATCAGCCTTTACAGCACCTGGCAGCTGGAGCTTAACGTCCACGCCTATCCGCAGGCTGATAAGCTGCTGCATGCCAAGGAAAATAATATTTCCCAACAATATATCCTGACAGACGTTGCCCACCTCAAAGAAAGCTGGGAGCAGTCCCGTCTTTTCCTGATGCCTATTAACAGTAATAACGGCAGGATTATCGGTATCTGCGGCTTTGAAATCAGCAGCGTTTACTTCCAACAGCGCACCAAGCAGGCCAATTACAAGGGGTATCCGCTGATTACCGCTATTCTCGATAAAAAGGCGGACAACGAATACCAGGGACAGCTTTCCAATCCGGCCTCCTTCGTCAATGCTACTATAAAAACCAGCTTTGACGGCGAGCATGAATTATTTACTGCCGGTCAGGAGCACTTCATCGGCTTCACCGCTCCCTTGACGGTCGGTGCCTCGGAGCACAGGGTAGCAGTCATGTTGCCTGCCGACAGCTATTATCATCTGCAGGGGCAGGCAAAAATGCGTCTGCTGATAATGCTGGGTATTATTCTGCTGCTTTCATTGCTGTCTGCCGGTTATTTCAGCAAAAGATATGTAGACCCGCTGGTAGCGGATTTACAGCAGCTACAGCAAAATCCCGATGCTCCTCCGCAAGCCAATGTGCTGGAGCTTAACCAGTTCTTTGAATTTCTGCAGAACCATTCCGAGCAGCAGGCCGAAAAGCTGCGCCAGCTGCAAAGCGAAAATAATCAGGTACAAAAGCAGTACGGATTGGCTGCCATGCGTCTGCAGGAGGCACAGGAAAAGCAAAAGCAGACCGCCAACCAATATATTCATCTGGAGGAACAGCTTGCCGCCCTGCAGAATGAAATTCAACAGGTACGCCTGCAAATGGAGCAGACGCAGCAAGAAAAGCTGCAGGCTCAGCAGGAACGCGAGCAGGCACAGCAGCAGTTCAACTTTGCCCAAGCTGCTTTGGAAAAAGCCATTGAAAAGAAGCTGGAATCCGTCGATCCCGACAGTTATCAGATGTTTATCGATAATCTTGCTACGCTGACACCTAAGGAGGAGGACATCTTTAACCTTTATGTACAAGGCTGCTCTACCAAAGATATTATCAGCCAGCTTGGTATTACCGAAAATACCTTAAAATATCATAATAAAAATATCTACAGCAAGCTGGGTGTCAAAACCCGTAAGGAGCTGCTGCAGTATATCGAACTGATGCGTAACGCAGCGCATTAACGCACCAAAGCAAGCAAAAGGCCTCCGGCGAGTTTACTCGTCGGAGGCCTTCGTTATGGTTTAGGGGTTACTATTGCAATATTAACTTTATCGCTCATTTTATCACTCATTTATCGCTCATTTTTATTACATATATAGCCATACACACTGCTAAAACCAAATATCCAATTTAAGCTATAATTCAAACACCCCCAAAATATATCTTTCGGGGGTGTTCAAATCTTTATTTCTTAAATTTTACAGCTTCTGTCATGCCTTCTACCCTACATTACAGCTGCAGGATGAAGAATTCATCTTTAATATTTTTTCTGTCATTGCTGAGGGCAACCAGAATTCTGTTATCAGGCATATTTGCCAGGTTTACACATGCACCGATGCTGGTTTCCTTATTATCGGTCAAATCCTTATAACTTACGGTACCAACCAGAGTGCCGGTGTTCTTTCTGTAAATCTGCAGCTGCTGCTTGTCTACAGAGGAATCGCTGACTACCAGATATTCATCAGTCAAAGCTATATCGGTTAAGGAATTGATGGCCTTGCTATCTTCACGTTTTTCTTTGCCGATGACGCGTTTTTGCTTGCCATTGAAGTCATAAACGCTTACCAGGCCTACATCCTGAGTACCGATACGCGCATTGCCGCCAACATAGAAATCACCGTTTCTGTCTGCAACAACGCTTTGCGGAATATTGATTTTATCCTTGTCGTCAGCATTACGGCTTCTGGATTCCTTACGTACTTCGCCCAAATCCTTGCCTACTCTGTAGCCGTTGCGAAGATCCACCTTTCTCATTTCGCCCTGGTTCATCCAAATCAAAGCCTTGTCCGCATTGCCCTTAGGAATTACAACAAGGTTATTGAAGCGTCCTTGTGCCTCTTCAATGCGTTTGGTTTCGCTATCGAAATAGTTGAGTCTCATTCTCTTATTGGTATAGAAAATGCCTCTGGTGCCATCGGAAGAAATCTTAGCATTACCGGACATAGAATCAACATTATTGTCCACCATACGCAGACCGTCTTTATCCCACTGCATCTGAACTAGTCTGTCCTTAACGTTGGCATAAATCATATCTCTGCCGATAACAGCCACCCTCATACCCTTGCTATAAGTATTTTGCAAATGCAGATTAGGATTATTTTTCAGAGTAAAGAGCTTAAATGTATTAATGCCGACCTTAACATCCTTATTCGGCAAATCCTTCAAATCAGCAGCAAGCGGTTTCGGTTTAGGAGGCTCGCTGGTGCCTTTGTCGCCCCCGCCACAGCCGGCAATAAAGCTGCATGCCAGCAGTCCGGCCAAAATTCCCATCGCCATACGTTTCTTCAACATAACAATCATCTCCTCATTTTACTATGGAAAAGCTTTTTATTTGATTACAATACGGCCATCGCCGTAAGGATTAGCATATTGCTCGCCAACCTTGCCATTCAGATGATTCTGCAGATATTCCATAATCGTATCTGCGTCACTCATCATTTCGTCCTGTACCAGACGTGCGCCCTTGAACATCGTCATGCCGTCACCACCGAATTTCAGCATATAGGAAGTGCCGCCAACGGTGTATTTTTTCTTAACGTCTAACGGTTTGCCGCCAATCTTGACATCGCTGACGCGACGGGCACCGGCAACACGCATAAAGTTGCCCTTGGCATCCAGCTCAACGCTGGAAGCAACGGAGCTGTCGAGCGTGTAGCTCAGGCCAGATACCTGCATAAAGCCGCCGCTTTCTTCAGGATAGCTGATAGCGCCCATCTCCAGAGCATCCAGAATCTGTTGGCCGTTTACCTCTAAAACTACGCACATGTTACCGAAGGGGAAGGCCTCCAGCAAATCGTTGTAGCTGATTACGCCGGTTTTGATTTCGTTGCGGATGCTGCCGCCGTTCGCCAGCACTACATCGCAATCAAGCACTGCTCGATAAGCATCGGCAACAAAGTCGCCCAAGCTGCATTCACGATTGCGCACGATGCGCTCACCGGTTGCAGGATCATTGCTGCGCAGCTGTACCAAGGCTTCGCCCACAGGCTGCTTCAGCAAAGGCTCATAGGTCTTTATTTCCTGGACAATAACTCTTGCGATATTGGCATCCTTGCCGTTGGATTCGGTAATCAGCCGACTCTTCAACTTGCCGTCGGGACTAATTACCAGCTCGCCGACAGTTTTCAGCTTAGTGCCAGTCTGCGCCAGCAGCACATCCTTGCCGACTTTATTTTTAACCATACGAGTGAAACGCTCGTGAGAGTGTCCGTCGATAACAGCGTCTACGCCCTGAGTATTTTTAGCAACGCTTTCGCTGCTCCACTGCGGGGTGGTGCCGTCCATGCCCAAATGACCTACGATAAATACATAATCTGCGCCGTCCTTGCGTGCCTTGTCGACATTCTTCTGCAGCTGCTTGTACAGCTTATTACCGGTTTTATCCTCGCAGAAGCTGTAAATATACTGTCCCTTCTCATTTTGGAAGAAGGTAGGCGTAGAGGTTGTCAGGCTTTCCGGTGTGCTCGCACCCACAAAGGCTACCTTAGTATCCTCATACTGCATAATTTTGTAGCCCGGCAGAACCTGCTTGTTGTTGCCTGCATAAACAAAATTTGCGCAGTAGTAGCCTGCACGCTGCAGCGGTACCAGCTCCATGAAGCGGTCCATGCCGTAGTCAAATTCATGATTACCGGGAATACAGAAGTCATAGCCCAGATAATTCATAATATCGACAACTGCCAGACCCCGGGACAGCTTGCCGATAGGTGCGCCCTGAATAGCATCGCCTGCATCCACCAGCGCCACGTTCGGCGTTCTTGCCAGGGCATCCTTTTTAATCTGCGCCAGACCGGCAAAGCCGATATTATCATTAATACCGCAATGGATATCATTAGTATGCAGAATAACAATGTCGTGCTCCAACGCCCACGCCATCAGCGGAGCGGAAACAGTCATCGCTGCAGTCACCAAAAACAGCGATGTTCTTTTCAGGAATTTTTTCATATACACCACTTCCTTCCATCTTTGTACCTTCATTATACGCTCAAAAAAGCAAAAGCACCCTACCCGAAAGGCTGATTTCGGGTAGGGTGGCAGGAAATTTTACAGATTTTCAGGATATTATGGCAAAAAAATACAGCTTCCCAGGTGGCAGGCAAGCAATTTTGCTTGCTGCCACAGGAAAGCTGCCTGCTTTATGCTACACTGATTTTTTCAGCTGCACAATTCTTAAGACCACGGATCATCTGCTGCCGGAGTCTGGATGCCGCTCAGCAGTCCCTTATAATCCCACAGGAACCATTCGCCGGTAGAAGCCTTTTGGCGTACAGTCATCGGACGTGGGCTGTCTGCACCGCCGCAGGTAATCATAAAGCGTGCATAGCCTTCCTCCTGATAAGTATAGGCATTAGTTTTAACCTCTACAGTATACGGCATATCCGGCTGATAGTTATTCGCCGGAGTTGCGCCCATAAAGTAGGAGCGCATCAGATACTGTCTGCCGCGGAAACGGTCTGCCAGGAATTGTTCATCTCTTTTGGGTACCGGACGAGGTCCCAACAGCTTGTTGAGCATAGCAATAGCCTCTGCCGGATTAGTTTCATAGCGAGCCAGTGCCGCTACGGTATAAGCTGCAACCTGCTGAGCATCGGTTTCCGGTCCGATTTCAGCTGCCGATTGCGGCAGATTCTGGAAAATTACGCGTTTAGTTTTTTCTTGCTTCTCCACTTTATTCACCGCCCTGTTAATAGTATTATCAATGGTTCTGTCGATCATTCTGTCTACGCCAATTCTTCTGTTCCAGTCAAGAGCTTCTGCAGATTGCAATTGTCCCGCCAAAAGCATTGCGCAGCAAGCTAATACAATACCTTTTTTCATTTGTTGCACCTCCTCAGAATTATCCTGCGCTGTTAGATACGCAGGCCTGCTTCCTTACAAGCTCATTGTACAACGAAATTTGCTAAAGCACCCCACCCAAACTGCCGATTTCGGGTAGGATGAGTAAAATTTTTCTGTTTTTCAAGGAAAATTCTGCCCAAAACAGCAATCTCAGTAACCGCATCAGCGCCACCCCCATTGCCAAAATCGTGCGCCAGCATCTGGCCTACTCATCAGCCAAATCGTAAATTTTCCTTACCGTGCCGTCGTCGGTAATATTATAAATCAGCCTGCCGCTTTTCTCTACCAAATAGCGCGCATCCTTAAATTGCACCGGAGCAGGAGAATCGGGGTCTCCCGCCTTAGTCATAGTATGATAGCTGTAACGTTTATCAACATCAGGATACAAAGCCTTTTCTTGTTCCCACTTATAATCCCAAAAGCTGAAATGGCAATTGTTTCTGTCCAGCAAATTAACATTCGGCTCCAGCACCAGCTGTAAAAACAGCGCAGCTACAGCCCAAGGCATTTCCGTTTCACCCTGCACAAAGCGTGTACCTCTTTTGTTGCTTCTTTCATAAGTACCTGCCAAGGAAGGCTGCACCCGTTCATTACCATCAGGCTCACCCAAAATCCAGGCACCGTACAGCTTGCTCTGCGCCTGATAGCCCTGCGAATTACTCAAAGCATACTTTTCATAAAGCGGCATACTATATCTGTACCGAGAAGGATAACCCATACCATTTTCATAGCTTGCAAGACTCGGCACATGCAGATAACCGATAAAACGCTCACCGTCATGCGCAAAGCGCACTACACCGCTCGCCTCGGTCTCAGCACGGTAATGATCTTCCTGCCATTCACCGCTGTGCACCTTTAAGCTCATCAGGGTACCGCGCGTAGTCTCGTACACCATCGCACCGCCCTCAACATGTGTAGCAGGATTATACATCTCATAATAGTCCGCCCGCGCAGTCGACATACCGCCGCACATTAGCAGCACACCACACGCCAACGCACTCAAAAGCTTCTTCATAAGCTCACCTCCAAACAACAAGCAAGCACCCGCAAGAAAGGTAACACACTACACTAACGCACACAACCCCCTTCCGCCTCGCTACGCTCGGCACCTTCCCTATACTAAGACCCATTTTTCATGCAATGAAAAATGTTGGTCGTGTTATACTCGAAGAGTGCAAGGGGACAGGCAAGAAAGGTTATAACTCTATCCTAAATTGAGCAATTAATATATCGTAGTATACAACCCTCAGTCATCGCCTACGGCGATGCCAGCTCCCTTTCAGGGAGCATATAAAGTTAGCAAGAAACTGTTGGTCGTGCTAATGTCGCTTGCGACGCAGGGAACATATAAAGTTAGCGAGAAACGAAATTTAGAATTTCGCAACACCTTTATATCTTCCCTGAAAGGGAAGGTGGCTGCGAGCTTCAGCGAGCAGACGGAAGGGTTGTAGCGCGATATTTAATTGCGACGCACAACCCCCTTCCGCCTCGCTACGCTCGGCACCTTCCCCAAGGGGCAGGCAAGAAGGTTAACACTAGAGACTAAATTGAGCAACAAATCACACACAACCCTCAGTCATCGCCTACGGCGATGCCAGCTCCCTTGAAGCTAAGACCCAGTTTGTCGCAAGCTGCGCGCCGCGAGAAACTGTTGGTCGTGCTAATGTCGCTTGCGACGCAGGGAGCATATAAAGTTAGCGAGAAACGAAATTTAGAACTTCGCAACACCTTTATATCTTCCCTGAAAGGGAAGGTGGCTGCGAGCTTCAGCGAGCAGACGGAAGGGTTGCGATACGCGTACAAAAAGGCCCCTGCTCCGCAATATTAACTTACGTCGCAAGGACCTCAAACTCAACTCACTGCCTCAACCCATAGCATCATTGCTGCACAACATCTTAACCTCACCATCAACTGTCACACTATAAGCATCCCACAAATTCGGATGCACATAATAAGTCATAACCAGCTCATCGTTCTTATTATACACATAAACCCCAAAATAATCGCCGGCATCCTTCGGCATATACGAATTAAAAACGCTGTTCGGATCCTCGGCAAAACGACTGCCATAGCCAAACCAATAATCCTTACTGCTCAAATCCAAACCGGTATTCTTCATATTCAGCTTACGCAGGAAATACAGCGCCATAGTATAATCCTCTTCCGCCTGCATTCCCTCAAGCCTATAAGTACCGCCGATATCAGGCTCACTCACCTTAGTAATCCCCATCTCGCGCGCATCAACCGTCGGCAACAGCACAACCTGCTTACCCTCTTGCACTCTGGCCTCGCAAACAAGCGGCTGAGAGCCATAACCAAAATAACGTGTATCCTCACCATGACGGCCCACATCAAACGAATAATCCTCCAGCACCAGCGAACCGTTCTCCAGCATACCCACGCCCTTAAACATCGGCGCATTACCGTCCTGCAAATCATAAGTAACAACAGAAGCAAAAACGCCGGACTGCGTATAAATCAGATGCAAAGAAGCATTATCCCTGCCATCAGCACCATAACGCATATACGGATATGCACCATAAGACGCTGCCATCGCTGTTGCGCTGACAAGCAGCAGCAGGCTGAACATCAGCAAGCTAAATAATTTCTTCATCGCCCGCACCTCTATCTATCAACCTCACTCAGCAGCAGGCTTCCGTCCTCACCGCTAATAGCAATACCGAAAATACGCTCCCTGCCCAAAGAATCGCGCACCGCAATACCGTTGCGTGGGAAGGACTCGGAATCACGCATCACAATAATAATCGGCTCCGTCGCACGCAGGAAATCCTTATAATAGATAGACTGTACGTTAAACACAGGATACCCCTCCGCGCTCACTTCACGCAAATCCAGCGCCACAACCTGAAAATCAGGGAAATCAACCGAGCTCGTCACCACAGCCTTCGCCGGCTCAAAAGCATCCGGCATCCGCACAACCTCGCAGGCCGCAGGATTAACATGAGCATCCTTCAGCCAGCACACATGCAGCATGCTTTGAGTAGACTCCGGCGCACTGTTGGCCTGAGCACTGCCCCAACCGCCAAACAAACCAATACCCAGTGCCAATAACATTGCACCTAAAAATCTTTTACACATAAAAACACCTCCAAAGTTTTTTACATCAAATATTAACTTCCCTTCAGGAAATACACCTTACTCAATCTCCTGCAGATAAATACTGCCGTCCTTACCGCTTTGCAAAATCGCAAACCGGCGCTCCCTGCCTGCATCATCCTTAAAGCTGATACCGTTCTTGGGAATAGTTTCCAAGCTCTCCAGATGCAAAACCAGCTTTTCATCAGCCATCAGCAAATCCTTGCTGTAAACGCTCTTGCCGGTAGCAAGCTCCAGCAGGCGGAACTCTTCCAGATTTTTCGTACTGCGGAAAATTACATCCGCACCCTTAAAGGGATTAGGTACGGAAACCTGCTCATACTTGGAAAGATCAACCTTTGCATCCTGCAGCTCATGAACGCCCATGCATTCCAGATACTGCATAGCCAAGCCCGTAAAGCCTCTCTGCTTGTATTCCTTCAACGGCAGCAGCTCAAGCTTCACGCTGTCACCGGACATTTCTGCGCCCATATCAAAGAAATCATCAGCTATCATATTCGTCTTTTGCGAAGCAGCCACATCATCTCTGCCCACATTATTGCGGTAGACTTCAAGGCCATTAGCAGCCGCATTACCGTTCTTTGAACGGGTAAAATACATATCAACACATCTTTTATTACCGTTCGGCAGCAAATCCTCCAGCACCAGCACATAATCTGTATTACTGCTGTTGCCGCGCGTCAGCAGCATATTGTTCGGCAACAGCTGCAGATTGCTGCGTGCCCAGCCTTCATCAACAAATTTTATCTTACCGTCCACAAAGGTATAGATAGCATAGATATCCTTGCCGTAATAGCCCTTGCCCTGCTTTTCATTATCCAAGATAGCAAAAATCAGCTCCGGCACCTTGTCATTATTGATATCCTGCAGCGTATAGCCAAGCATGTTCAACGCGTCAACGTAACCCATACGGTCCCGCAGCTCATAAATTCCGGTCATGCCCTGCTGCGGCACTTTACCAATATTGCCATCATTCACAAAATTATAGATACCCTCCACCAGCTTGCCGTATTCACGCTCATAGGCAGGCACCTTCGCCACAGCCGCAGCTGCTTCCTCCACCTTCGTGGCCTTAGGCTGCGTTGCCGCCGCCTGCTTATCCGAACCGCAGCCATTCAGCAGCATTGCCAATGAAGCCAGCAGCATTGCTCCCACCAGGACATTTTTACAGCTTTTCTTCAACATCTCCATCCCTCCGCTTCCCGCCGCCTGCTTTGCAGCTAATCTTTTATACCTATATTTTACCCTAAAAAAAACTAAAGCGCCCTACCCGAAACAGCAAATTCGGGTAGGGCGCAAGCTTTCAATCGGCAAAATTATTGCTTACAGCTTATTGAATACATCCTCAACCATCTTCCAAACCTTAGCGCGGTCTACAGCGTAAACAATCTTCGCATTCTGAGCACCCTCAGGAGCAGCGCCGCGGAAGCCCATAGTCTGGCCGTAGCCATAGCCGTATTGGTCGTCAACATCAATCGGCAGAGTTTCGGATTCCAGAATTACGGACGGATCAATTGCTACTGCTGCTGCCAGAACGTCCCAAATGTAGTTCTTGAAGGACGGATCCTTGCGGAACATCGGGGTAGCATAATGGCTTTCCCACATAGCCTTGAAGCGGTCGCTCTTAATGCGGCTTTCCAGATCCTTAAAATCATTGTGGCTCATCAGTTCCTTGCTGCAAACATCCAGCGGCAGGAAGATTTGCTCCTTCCAAGGAGCGCGGTAAGCCTTTTTAGCGGTTTCCGGATCAATCCAAACGTTGAACTCGGAGGTCGGCATTACGTTGCCCTCGCAGAAGAAAGCGCCTGCCATATAAACAACGCGTTTAGCCAGCGGAGCGATTTCTGGAGCCTTGTCCAGAGCAGCTGCCAGGTTAGCACCGCTGCCGATAGCAACGATGGTTACTTCGCCCGGATGCTTTTTGATAGTATCAATGATGAAATCAGCAGCATGTTCCTTTTGCGGGTTCATAACAGGCTCATCATTATAATTCTTGCGGTATTCAGCCTGCCAGGATGCCGGCTGAGGATAGCCTGCAGCGCCCAGATGGGAGTCATGGCCACGGCCGTAAATGCGTTTTTCTTCCTTCATATTAGCAAAACGGTCCTTGCGGACGGTTTCATTAACGCCCATATATACAGGGATATCGGTGCGGCCGATGCCCTCCAGCTGACGGATAGCGGAAGCGGTACCGGTTTCAACCCAGGTATTGCCGATAACGATGGTAACACCCTTCAGGTCCATTTTGGGAGATTCGGCAAGCATCATCATAGCGATGCCGTCATCAAACAAATCCACCATATCTGCGTCCAGAATAACCTTTTCGCGTGCTGCAGCCTCAGCAGACAGCGGAACAGTCATAGCGCCAACGCCCATGCACATGGAAAGCAGCAGGCAACCACATAAGCTGGTTAATTTTTTCATTTTCATCTTTATTACCTCCTTAATTTCCCAACCTTATTTTATAAATTTCCGCACAAAATGCAGATTTTACCTTAATCAATCTCCTCCAGATAAACACTGCCGTCCATAACCTTCGCCCGAATCGCAAACTTGCGCAGGCTGCCGGTGTCGTCCCTGAAGCAGATACCGTTCTTGATAACAGTTTCATAGTCAAGCTCTGAATCAGTTTCAAAGCTTTCCAGATGCAGCACCAGCTTTTCTTCCGGTTTCAGCAGTCCTTTGCTGTAGATAACTCTGCTGCTATCCCCCTGCAAATCCAGTACTTCAAAGCTCGCCAGAGAAGTATTGCTGCTAAACAACACTTCTGCTCCCTGAGAGGGATTATCCACATAAACATGCTCATATGCGGAAAGATCTACCCTATTATCCTGCAGCTCATGCAAACCCATGCAGTTAAGATGCTGCATTACCAGTCCCTTAAAGCCACGGCTGCTGTATTCCGCAAGCGGTAAAAGCTCGAGCTTTTGGGCACCAAGGTCAATATTCATCATATCGTCAAAGTGCATGGAGGTTTTTTGGGTAACAAAGGTATCATTTACATCTAAATATTTTCGGTAAACATTACATCTGCCATCCTCAACCTTTGTATAGAAGGTTTCTCCCTGACGCAAACTGCCGTCCCGCAGCAAATCCTTCATTTCCAGCATCCATTCCATATCGTTATCGTCGATACAGGTGCGCTTGCTCAGCATATCTTGATGAAGCAGACGCAATCGGCTGCGCGACCAGCCCTCGTCAACAAATTTTATCTTACCATCCACAAAGGTATAGACAGCATATATATCCCGGCCATAATAGCCCTTGCCCTCGGGATAATCAATCAGACCAAAAATCAGCTCCGGCACCTTATCATTATTGATATCCTGCAGCGTATAGCCGACACTGCTTACACCCTGACCGGGATCATTATGGCCCTCCAGCTCCTCAAAGCCTGTCAGTCCCTGCGCCGGCAGTCCGGCAGTATTACCCGTGGTCAAATAATCGCAGACACCAGCCACAATTTTCATATATTCCTGCTCGTAGGCAGGCATAGCGGCGGCTTCTGCCTTAGGCACAGCGAGCAGCGAGTCTGCTTTTTTGTCGGAGCTGTCACTGCCCAGGAGCATTGTTAATCCGGTAAGCAGTAATGCGCCCAGCAAAATATTTTTCCAGCTTTCTTTCAGCATATCAATCCCTCCGCTTCCTGCTGCCTGCTTTACAGCTGATTGTTTACACCTATAGTGTAGCCTAAAAAAAGCAAAAGCGCCCCACCCGAAAGGGTGATTTCGGGTAGGATGAGGGGGGATTTTGGGGATATTTTTGAGATTTTGGAAGGTTGAGAGAAAAATGACATGTTTTTCTTCGTCCTTTGGGTATACTTCTTTCGTCCCCGAAAGAAGTAGCAAGAAAGGGGCGCGCTTTGCGAAAGCGCGGGAAACAGTCGCTTTTTGCATCGCCGCAAAAAGCTTAGCAAAAAAGGCTTTGCCATATCCTCTTTGGTTTGCAGTACACCAAGTTCTGCGTACTGACGCAAGCAATTATATATCGCAGTGAAAACATAAAAATTTTAGGCAATGAGTGTCTGGAACCATAGAAGTGTCACAACTGTTTGAGCGCTACGAAACACTAATATTGCAAAAGCTCTTAGCATAGCGCGAGTTTTGTGGCACTTCGTTCTGGTTCCACACGAAATTACCGTCCGTGAATCGCTTCGCTTTTCATAATCTGAACACATCAAGCCATTAAGCGATTCATGGGAAAATTTTTCGTTGCAACGTGATATATAATTGCGACACCCCCACCCAAACGCAAAAGAACCGCCTCACGGCGGTTCTCTGCCGACAGCGCTGGCGCTGCCGATTTCAGGAAGTTTTTGTATGAAGGTTTATCAGAAAGTGAAGGTTACGTCAGTCCAGAAGCGATGGTCTTTGGTACGATCAAGATCAGCAGCAATACCAGGAAGCTCTTTCATCAGCTTGGATTCGGTGTTATAGTATGCAACATTAGCTACGATGTTTTTAGCAAGGGTGTAGTTAGCGCCAACGCCGAAGCCCTTGAAACCGGTCATGCCAAAGGTGTTAGCATCGGTGGTGTGTGCAACATAGGTTTGCGCGCCTTGGTCATAGTATTTAGCCCATGCGCCCCAGCTGCCTGCATCTTCAGCCTTAGCACCCTTATAGGACAGTCCGATAACAAAGCCGTCATCATCAAGATATTGATCAATAGCGCTGTTAATATCGATGTTACCAATATTATTAGATTTGTCAGCAGACAAATCACCCTTCAGATACATAGCGGACAGATTGAAATGACCGATATCATAGCTCATGCCTGCATGCCAGATGCCGTTGTCAATATCAGTTTTTTCTGCTGTTTCTGTTCCCATATCTTTGAATTTAGTATAACCGGCAGTAGCCTTCAAGCCCTTAGCCAACTCGCCTTCAAGAGCCAAGCCCCAATACTTACCGCCATTAGTAATATCACCAGTTGATAAAGTTTTTTCCTCTGGCATTCTCTGAATATGCATGTATGGTACAACAGTGATATCATCAGTTGCTTTGCCCACGAAGCCTTTTACCTTAACGTTATTGCCATAAGACAGCTCCAAGCCATCAGCACGTGTATCATAGATATTACCATCAGCAATTACCAGATTATAACGGCCTGCGCGTACTGCCATCCCACCCAGCTTACCGTCTACATAAGCGCGTTGGAAGCTTGTATTTTCATCACCAGTGTTATTATTCAGGTTCTGCACATTCTGCAGCATGCCGGTATATGTCCAGTCATCATTAATCATGCCGTTAATCCAGATGCGGGAACGGATATCTGCTGTATGGTTAGATTTATTGCCCCAAACTTCATAAGACTCAACATGATCCGGTTTTGCCATTGCACCGTCTTGGTTAACATAACGGAAGCGCAGTTCACCGGTAATCTTTACATTGTCAGCTTTTTTCTCCAGGTTAGCTACGCGCACGCCCAAATTTTCCAGCTCGTCAGCAAATTCAGCTGCCAGTCTTTCTACGCTAGCGCCCTTAGCCATTGCTTTAGCAACGATTTGTGCCATTTCATAGCGAGTCATCAGCTTGTCGCCGCCGAAGGTGCCGTCACCGTAGCCATCGATTACGCCTGCAGCTGCCAGCTTGCTGATGCTGTCATATGCCCAGTGGCCGGCAGGAACATCGCTGAACGGGTTAGCAGCGTAAGCAGAAGCGGTTACACCAAGAGCCATTGCCATTGCGAGTACTAAAGATTTTTTCATGATAAATTCCTCCTCTTTAAGTAAAGTATTCTTTTACCTTGCGGAGGCTTGCGCTGCCTGTTGCCAAAATTTGCCTTGTTTCATTTTGGGTTTTGCATTGCTCGCTCCGTTTGGTAAAGCCGGAAAAGCAAGAAGGATTAGTTGTTTTTCCTTTGCTTCTGGCTGTAGTATATCGAATTTTTAGTAACTTGTCCCTACCCCTAATGGCAAATTCGGGTAGGACGAGGGGGATTTTTTTGGGGAATTTGGAGAAAATTTTAGTTTTAGTGCTTATTTTAACTTAAGTAAGCACAACCCTCAGTCATCGCCTACGGCGATGCCAGCTCCCTTTCAGGGAGCATATAGAGGTTGGTTGTAATTGCAC
>ERZ652171.642-NODE-642-length-14683-cov-6.23872_pt1 | contig 14683 bp, 12 predicted proteins | sample MGYA00514759_ERZ652171 | MGnify/ENA metagenome assembly ERZ652171 | reverse complement strand
CTACACACTGTCTTTTGAACTTATAGCTGTATTTCATTAAAATACCCCCAATACTTGGTGTCCAGTATTGGGGGTACATATCAAAATCGCAGACTGGGAAGGACGGTTTTGTTTTGCTTTTTGTGTTATTTTTTTTCGCTATCGTTAGCTTTTTGCCAGATATACCACACTGCGAGCGAGCGCCAGGGACGCCAGCTTTCTGTTAGTGTATTGATTTTGCCGCGTTTGGGGATTTCGCTAAGATTGAGCATTTTCTGCAGCTCTTTTTTGAAGATGAAGTCAGCGCTGGGAACAACGTCCGTGCGGCACAGAGCCAGCAGCAGAAACATTTCGATGGTCCATTGGCCGAGGCCGCGGATTTGCATCAGCTGTTTGGTAATCTGGCTGTCGGTCATATCATCGAACTTATCCATGGTTACGCTGCCGTTGATCACTGCTTCGGCAAAGCTGCGCAGGTAATCCACCTTTTGCTTAACCAGACCGATGCTGAGCAGGTCCTCAGCGGAAGCATTAAGCACTGCCTGCGGCGTAATGGGATTGCCGGTGAGGCCTTCGAGCTTTTTCATCAGCTGCTGGCTGACATCAGGCGGCAGCTGTTGGGCAATAATGCCGGTCAGTAATATAGTAAAATAAACCTCTTTAGATTTTGGTTTTAACGGACAGGGCGAATAACGGTCAACTAACGGGGCGAGCTCTGGAACGTTTTCACGCAGATAGCGGTCACCGACGGACCAATCTGGGGTTTGGCACATAAGCATCCTCCTTTTATTTACTTCATTACAATATTATAATACGAAAACGGCGGTTAGACAAACGAAAAAATGCGAAATAATAGCAATAAAAGCATTTTTCTATGAACGAAGTCTTTCGGATTTGCTTTTTCTTTAAATCATGAAGAAAAATAAAAAACGGCGGCAACGCAGATTAATATTTGCACTTTTTTCTTCAAAGCTGTATAATTAATCTGATTGACAATCTATATTTGTAATTAAAATGTAAGGAGACGATGAAATGTCTGAAGTCAGAGTAAGATTTGCTCCCAGTCCTACTGGGTATTTACATATTGGTGGTGCGCGTACTGCGCTGTTTAACTGGCTGTTTGCCCGCAAAATGGGCGGCAAGCTGATTCTGCGTATTGAGGATACCGATATTGAACGTCTGAAAGAGGATTCCGTAAGCCAAATCCTTACCAGCCTGAAATGGTTGGGCATCAACTGGGATGAAGGCCCGGAGGCCGGCGGCGAATACGGTCCTTACTATCAGTCCGAGCGCTTTGATATTTACAAAAAATATGCTCAGCAGCTGCTGGACGAAGGCAAAGCATACTACTGCTTCTGCACTACCGAGGATCTGGCTGCACAACGTGAAAAACAACGCGCTGCTAAGCAACCGTTCCGTTATGCACGTACCTGCCGCGATATTCCGGCAGAAGAGGCTAAAGCACGTATCGCTGCAGGCGAACCGTATTCCATTCGTATCAAAATTCCTGCCGAGGGCAGCATCACCGTTCATGACCTGATTCATGGCGAAGTTACCTTTAACATGGACCAGTTCGACGATTTCGTAATTGTAAAATCCAACGGTATTCCTACCTATAACTTCGCTGTTTGTGTCGATGACCATCTGATGGGCATGACTCACGTACTGCGTGCCGAGGAGCATCTTTCCAACACTCCGAAGCAGCTGCTGGTTTACGAAGCACTGGGCTGGGAGCCGCCTAAGTTCGGTCATATGCCAATGATTCTGGCTATGGACCGTTCCAAGCTGAGCAAACGCCACGGCGCAACCTCCGTTGAAGAATTCCGCAGCCAAGGCTATCTGCCGGAAGCTATCATCAACTATCTGACTCTGCTTGGCTGGGGCCCCGGCGATGAACGCGAAATCTTCACTCTGGAAGAAACCGTTAAGCTGTTTGAGCTGGAGCAGATGAGCAAAAAGGCTGCTATTTATGACACCAAAAAGCTCACCTGGATGAACGGCCAATATCTGTCCGAGCTGCCGCTGGAAAAAATTCTGCCGGATGCTAAGCCTTTCTTCGTGAAAGACGGCCTGGTAACCGAAGAATGGTTCAACGATGCTGCCAACGAAGCATACTTTGAAAAGCTCGTAGACGTTGTACGTGTACGCGTTAAAACTCTGCAGGAGGTTGCCGATGCTTCCACTTACTTCTTCAAGGATGTTGAAGAATATGATGAGAAGGGTGTAGCTAAGCACTTCAAGGCAGAAAATATTCCTGTACTGGAGCAATGCATTGCAGCAATTAAGGCTGATGATGTATATGACCTGGCTTCTACCGAAGCAGCATACAATAAGATTGCTGCCGATAACGGTCTGGCTTTGGGCAAGGTTATCCATCCGACTCGTCTGGCTCTGACCGGACGCACCGTAAGCCCCGGTATGTTTGACGTTATGGTTCTGCTGGGTAAGGAAAGAACTCTGGCACGTCTGGAAAAGGCTGTTGAGTTCATTAAAAGTTTATGATTGTAAAATAGCGATTGGCGGCTAGTTTTAGCGCGATTGTTTTAATTAAGCAGGAGGGCTTTCTTCCTGCTTAATTTTTACCAAGGGGTTCAAGGCTTGGAACATTGCTTTTAGAAAGGAGCTGCAGGCTATGAAAATCCTGTTGACAACATTATTGTGCTTATGTTTATCTCTGCCGGTGCTGGCAGACCAGCAGACTACGGTGCTTACCGAACAGACCTCTGTAGGCAAGGCAACGGCAACGCTGCCTTATATCGACGGCAGTAATTCCGCAGAGCTGGAAAAACAGGCCAACGCTATGGTGCGCGATGCTGCAGCTAAGCTGGTCAAGGAGGTTGGCGGTCAGGGCAGTGTAACCTATAAGGTGATGTTGAACCGTCCGAGTCTGGTAAGCCTGCTGCTGGAGGCAGACAATGGCGGACGCAAGGCATATGCCGGACTGAATCTTGATTTGACCACCGGCAAGGAGTTCGAGGTTACGGATTTCTTTGTCGATAATGATAATGTAAAGGCTGCTTTGGGCAATTATGATAATGTGCTCTTCGGCGAAGAGGGATTGTTTGTGCGCAGCAAGAAAAATGCTGCCTACAACAGCTTTGTGCCCTACAGGGATGTAGTTACCTCCCTGCGTATCGGCGAAGCAGGACGCTTGCTGCAGCTGGCGAAAATTACCGATAAGGCTGCAGGAAAAACATTGCGTCTGCCTGCAAGCGGGCTTATGGCGCTGAAGCTGGACAGCAATCCTTCCACCGGCTACGGCTGGCAATTCAGCTGCAGCTCACCGGCAGTAAGCAAGGTAGGCAGCTCGTTTACCATTCCGCGCGGTGATGAGGAAAGAATGGGTGCGCCCGGTGTTGAAATTCTGGTGCTGGCGGTTACCAAGCCCGGTACCTATAATATCCGCATGGATTATAAGCGCTCTTGGGAAAAAATGAGCCTACAAAGCTTTAACTTTACCGTTATCGCAGAATAAGCTAGAGGATGTGTTTATGGAAAAAGCATCAGTTTCTGTAAAAATATATAATAGTACCTATGCATTAACGACCTCTGCTTCCGAAGAACAGGTGCTGAAAATAGCAGCAGAGGTAGATAGAAGAATGCAGGAGCTGGCAGAAAGCAAAAAGCTGCTGCAGACAGATAAAATCGCCATCTGGACGGCGCTTGACCTGGCTGCAGACAGACTGGAGCTGCAGGAAAAATGCGTTGCTCTGAAACAGGAAATGCAGCAGCAATCCGTGGCAGCGGAGCAAAAAATGCAGGAAAAATGCGCTGCGATGGAGCAGGAGCTGCAGCAAAAGTGCGCAGCAGCAGAACAGAAAATGCAGGAAAAATATGCTGCGCTCGAGCAGGAAATGCAGCAAAGAAATGCTGTGCTGGCAGAAGAGCTGCAAAGCCTGCAGGCCAGATATGACAGACTGCTGGCAGCAGTGCGTGAAAGGTAGATAACATATGGAAAAGAAAACAATAGAACTGCTTGCTCCCGCAGGCAGCTGGGAAGCATTGGAGGCAGCGGTAAACGCCGGCGCCGATGCTGTATATATGGGCGGTAAAGCCTTTGGCGCACGTGCCTATGCCAGCAATTTTGATGAAGAGGAAATGGCGAAGGCGGTGTATTTTGCGCATATGCACCATGTGCGCCTGTATATTACCGTCAATACTTTGGTTGATGACAGCGAGCTGGAGGCTTTATCCGCTTACCTGCTGTTTTTGAATAACGTAGGCGTAGACGGACTCATTGTGCAGGATTTGGGCGTTATCCGCCTGGCGCAGAAAATTGTGCCGGAGCTTCCGTTGCATGCCAGCACGCAGATGAGCATTACCAACAGCAGCGGTGTAGACTTCGCTATGGGTGCAGGCATGGAGCGCAGCGTATTGGCGCGCGAACTGAGCCTGAAGGAGATCGGTGCCGCCTGCAGCCGAGGCAGTGAAATCGAAACCTTTATCCATGGCGCTTTATGCGTATGCTACAGCGGTCAATGCCTGATGAGCAGTCTTATCGGCGGCCGCAGCGGTAACCGCGGACGCTGTGCCCAGCCTTGCCGTTTGCCGTATAAGCTGCTCAACGCGAAGGATGAGGATATGCTGCAGGGCAAGGATGCAGGCCAGTATCTGCTGAGCCCCAAGGATATGAATACCTTGAGCATTTTGCCGCAGCTGATTGACGCAGGCGTTGTGTCCTACAAAATCGAAGGACGCATGAAGCGCCCGGAATATGTTGCGGTAGTAGTAGATGCTTACCGCCGTGCGATTGACAGCTATCTTGCCGGTGACTACAACGTGCCGGAGGAGGATTTGGCGAATATCGAGCAAATCTTCAACCGTGACTTTACTACCGCTTATCTGGAGCGTCGTCCCGGACGTACAATGATGAGCGACCGCCGTCCCAACAACCGCGGCGTGCTTATCGGCCGTGTAGCGAAGCTGGATAAAAACCGTAATAAGGCAGTTATCAAGCTGGATAAGGAGCTGCATCTGGGTGACGGCCTGGAGTTTTGGGTGAGTGTCGGCGGACGTGTTGGCACCACCGTTACGGATATGCTGTGCAGCGGCAATAGCGTGCAGAGCGCTGCCCCCGGACAGCAGGTAACAATTGATGTGCCTAACGGCGTACGTTTGAATGACCGCGTTTTCCGTACGCTCGACAGCAGACTGATGAGCTATGCGCAGCAGTTCTTCGGACCGGACGCAAAAAAACGTATTCCGGTGGATGCTGTTGTTACTGCACGTCTGGGCGAGCCTATGACCGTTACGCTGACGGACGATGAAGGCAATGTCGGCTACGGCGAAACCGATTTTATCGTAGAGGCAGCACGCAAACGTGCGCTGGATGAGGCCGGCGTACGCAAGCAGCTGGACCGCCTCGGTACGACAGAATATTTCCTGAACAGCCTGCTCTTTGAGCATGACGAAAATGTTATGGCGCCGATGAGTGAAATGAACGAAGCACGCCGTATGGCATGCGAGGCACTGGATGCAGCGCGTCTGAATGCCTTCGCACCGGCGCGCACAGCGGTGCACAGCTTCAGCGAGCAATTAGTGCCGCAGGCACATAAGGCTAAACAGCATGAATCCGTTCTTGTAGTGCATTGCGACAGCGTTGAGAAGGTCAATGCTGCGCTGCAGGCAGGTGCTGAACGCATTCTCTTTGGCGGTGACTGCTTCAATCATCAGCTGCCGTCCGAGGCGGATTATGCCAAGGCTGCCAAGCTGGTGCGTAAGGCAGGCCGTCAGCTGGCCTTTGCTACACCGCGTATCATCAAGGAAGCACAGCTGGCATATTTCGATAAGCTCTTCACTCTGTGGGAAGAGCTGCAGCCGGATTTTGTTTACATCAACAACAACGGCCTGTGGCCCTTGGCGAAGAAGCATGCAGCGCTTAATTTGGTAGCAGACATGTCTTTGAATATTTTCAACAGCCAGACACTGCAGTTCTGGCAGGAGCAGGGCGCTGCAGGCGCAGTGCTCAGCCCCGAGCTGACAATGGCGCAGGTAGAGCATCTGGTAAGCGTCAGTCCGCTGCCGTTGGAGTGCATGATTCAGGGACGTTTGGAAATGATGGTTTCCGAATACTGCGTAGGCGGCAGCTTCCTGGGTGCGTTGGATAAGGGTGCCTGCAAGTTTAACTGTGCAGAGCCTTTATTCTTGGGCGACCGCAAGGATGCACGCTTCCCGATTGTTACGGACCAGTTCTGCCGTATGCATATTCTGAATGCGCATGAGCTTTCGATGACTGCCAATGTGCAGCACATGGCGGAAGCAGGCGTAGCAGCACTCAGAATTGACGGCCGTGATTACGATGCGGCACGCTTGGGCGAGCTTGTGGCGCTGTACCGCAAAATTCTTGGCGGTGCGGTGGAGACACCGGAAAATCTGCCGGGTACTACAAGAGGCCACTATTTTAGAGGCGTAATGTAAAAGTAAATGTCAGCTTGATAGGCTGAGTAAATTGAATAAGTCAAGGCTCCTGTCAGCAATCGCCGGCAGGGGCCTTTTGTCGCATGTACAATTTGCTTGTCTAAGCATTTTTATATGCTTAATTATAAAAATCAGAGATGGTTTTCAGGCTATAGCAATCATATGCAGCAGAAAAATTTGCCTGCATCTTTCCGTTCCTGCCCAATTTATGATATAATACTAAAGTTATAGAGAAAAACGACCATACGGTCAGAAGATAAATTTTAGAGGAAAAGAGGAATGTGAAATGACAAATGGATTTGCAGCCTTAAAAGTTTGTGCCCACACCGTAGAGCAGCTTCAGAAAATGGGCATCAAAAAGCCGATGCCGGTACAGGAGCAGGCTATCCCGGCGCTGTTTGCCGGACGTGACGTAATCGCCCGTGCGCAGACAGGCACAGGCAAGACACTGGCGTTCTTGGTGCCGCTGGCAGAAAAAATCGATACTGCCAAAAGCTACGTGCAGGCTTTGGTAATTACGCCGACGCGTGAGCTGGCACAGCAGATTGCTACCGAAATGAAAAAAATCCTGGGCGAAAGCGATATCAAAGTGCTGGCTGTTACCGGGGGACGTGATTTCGAAACGCAAAAATATAAGCTGGAGGGACGCAGCCATGTGCTGATCGGTACTCCCGGACGCTTGCTGGACCATATCCGCAAGGGCAACACCGACCTTGGCGGTGTGCGCTATCTGGTACTGGACGAGGTTGACGAAATGTTGCAGCAGGGCTTTATGGATGAAGCGCTGGAGCTGATTGCTATGACCGCGCCGGAGCATCAGACGATGCTTTGCTCCGCAACTCTGTCGGAAGAAGTGCGCAAGCTGGGACGCAAGCTGACGAAAAACTGCGCGCTGATTGATATCAACCCGGATCAGGCTACCGTTGAAAAAATCAAGCAGATTTGCCTGAAAACAACCGACGAATATAAGAACAAGGCTGTGGCGGCGCTTATTGACCGCTTGAATCCGTATCTGATGATTGTTTTCTGCATGAGCAAGGAGCGTACCAAGGAGCTGGGCGACTGGCTGGGCATGCAGGGCTATAACGTTGATGTTCTGCATGGCGAAATGTCTCCCGCAAAGCGCAAAACTGTTATGAAGGCCTTCCGTGATGCTAAGATTCAGATTCTTGTTGCCAGCGATCTGGCTGCCCGCGGATTGGACGTTGAGGGCGTAACCCATGTTGTAAACTACGATATTCCGCATGATGTCGACTGGTATGTTCACCGCATCGGCCGTACAGGACGTGCAGGCAATGAGGGCGAAGCAATTACGCTTTATACTGCCGACGAGGTTAAATGGCTGCGTAATATCGAAACCAAGCTGGGTATTCTGATGGAACGCCAAAACCTGGAGGGTGGAGTTGTGGCACGTCGCGTCGCTGTGGCTGCCAAAAAGAAAAAGCCCGCAGGACCTAAGCGCGGACGTAATTCCGTTGTTGACAAGCGCAAGGCTCCCAAAACCGGCAGCAACCGCCGTCAGGGTGCTAAAAAAGGCAAATAAGCCTGCTTAGAATTATTAATAAAAATTATGGATGCTTCTCTTGCTTTACAGAGCAGCATCCATTTTTTCTTGTGTTGCAGAAGAATGTAACTTATGAGCCTATGTACATTTTTTCTCTTTTCAAGTATAGAAAAAATATGGTAAAATAAAATGGAATAGGTATGCAATAAAAAGAGAACAGGAGGGCAGTATATGTTGACAATTCGTGAATATAAGCAGGCAGCAACTCTGGAGGAGGCATGGCAGCTGAACCAGAAGCGTCCTAACCGCGTGCTTGGCGGTATGCTGTGGATGCGCCTGAGCAAGGGCAATGTGCAGACGGCGATTGATTTGTCGGCTTTAGGCCTGGATACAATAGAGGAAACAGAAACGGAATTCCGCATCGGTGCGATGGTGAGCTTGCGCCAGCTGGAGCTGCATGAGGGCTTTACCGCCTACAGTGAGGGAGCAAATAAGGAGGCGCTGCACCATATCGTAGGTGTGCAGTTCCGCAATCTTGCTACCGTAGGCGGCAGTGTGTTCGGACGCTTCGGCTTTTCGGATGTGCTGACCTTGCTTTTGGTTATGGACAGCTATGTGGAATTATACAAGGGCGGTATTGTGCCGTTGGCAGATTTTGTGAATATGCCGTATGACAGAGATATTCTGGTGCGCGTTATTGTTAAAAAGACGGCAGCACATTACAGCTATAAATCCGTGCGTATCAGCAAAACCGACTTTCCGGTGCTGACCTGCGCGGCGGCGCTGACACAGGAAGGCGTGCAGGTTGCAGTAGGCGCACGCCCGGCGAAGGCTGCGCTGTTGAAGGATGCAGAGCAGCTCGCAACTCTGCCTATGACTGGCGAGAAGGCGCAGGCCTTTGCGGAATATGCTGCCGGCTTATTGCCGACGGAAACTAATCCGCGCGGCAGTGCTGCGTATCGTACACACCTGATTAAGGTGCTGACAGCAAGATGTTTAACAGAACTGGGAGGTAAGGCCTGATGGAGATAACCTTAACCTTAAATGGCAAAAAGCTGACTCGTATGGTGGAAGCTGATACAGTTTTACTCGATTTTCTGCGCAAGGAAGGCTGCTACAGCGTAAAGCGCGGCTGTGACACTACTAACTGCGGTTTGTGCACGGTGTTTATGGACGATAAGCCGGTGCTTTCCTGTGCTGTTTTGGCTGCGCGTGCCGCAGGCCACAGCATCGTGACGATGGAGGGAATGCAGCAGGAGGCAGCGCAGTTCGGTGCCTTTATTGCCGACCAGGGCGCGGAGCAGTGCGGCTTCTGCAACCCCGGTATGATAATGAACGCGATTGCGCTGCTGCGTGAAAACAGCGAGCCTACTGAAGAAGAAATCAAGGAATTTCTGGCAGGCAACCTGTGCCGTTGCTCCGGCTATGAAGGACAGCTGCGCGGAATCCAGAATTTTATCGCCTGGAAAAAAGCTCAGGCGCAGGCATAAGGAGGGGAGCTGCAGATGAAAATAGTTAACCAATCCTACCGCAAAAAGGATGCTATGCAGTTGGTGACAGGCCAGCCTGTCTACACCGATGACCTGGTGCCGAACGATTGCCTGCTTGTCAAGGTGCTGCGTTCCCCGCATGCGAATGCTATTATTGAAAGCATCAACACCGCTATTGCAGCCAAGGTTCCTGACATTGAAGCAATTTATACCTGGGAGGACGTGGACCAGGACGGCGAGCGCTGCACCTACGCAGGCCAGACCTATCCTGAGCCCAGTCCTTATGACCGCCTGCTGCTGGACCGTCATGTACGCTTTGTTGGTGACATTGTAGCGATTGTTGCCGGCAAAACGGAAAAGGCTGTTGATAAGGCGCTGTCTTTGATTAAAGTAAAATATCAGCTGCTGGATGCAGTGCTTGACTTCCGCACTGCGCTGGATAACCCTGTGCTTGTGCATCCGGAGGATACCTGGAAGGCGAACTGCCCGGTTGGTGCCGACAATAAGCGCAACCTGTGTGCCCATGAGGTTATCGAGGACGGCGAGGTTGATAAGATTCTGGCGGAATGCGATGTTGTTATCGACCAGACAACTCACACCAAGGCTGTGCAGCAGGATATGATGGAGCCTTTCGTAACCTACTGTTCTATTGATACCTACGGCCGTTTGAATGTCCTCAGCTCTACGCAGATAGTTTTCCATTGCCGCCGCATTATTGCGAACGCGCTGCATATCCCCAAAACCATGGTACGCGTGGTTAAACCGCGTATCGGTGGCGGCTTCGGCGCTAAGCAGAGCTGTGTAAGCGAAATGTATCCGGCCTTTGTTACCTGGAAAACAAAAAAGCCGAGTAAGATGATTTTCTCGCGTTATGAATGTCATATAGCTTCCAGCCCGCGCCATGAGATGGAGGTGCGCGTGCGTCTTGGTGCTACTAAAGAAGGCAAAATCCGCGCGATTGATTTATATACTCTTTCCAATACCGGTGCTTACGGCGAGCATGGTCCCACGACCGTCGGCCTTTCCGGTCACAAGTCTATTCCTCTGTACCGTACCGAGGCCTTCCGCTTCGGCTTTGACGTAGTTTACACCAACCTGCAGGCTGCAGGTGCTTATCGCGGTTATGGTGCTCCTCAGGGTATCTTTGCTGTGGAGTCCGCTGTGAACGAGCTGGCAGCACGTCTGAAAATGGACCCAATTAAGCTGCGCGAGATGAATATTACGCGTGAGGGCGATATTATGCCTGCATATTACGGTGCGCCCAACACAAGCTGCGCGTTGGACCGCTGCCTGGAACAGGTACGCGAGATGAGCGGCTGGGAGCAAAAGTTCCCGCTGCAGCAGCTGCCTGACGGCAAGGTACGCACAATGGGCGTGGCTATTGCGATGCAGGGAAGCTCCATTCCTTACTGCGACGTCGGCGGTGCTACCCTCAAAATTAACGACGAGGGACATTACACACTGCTGATCGGTGCTGCCGATATGGGCACCGGCTGCGATACCGTTCTGGCGCAGATGGCAGCAGAGGTTTTGGAATGTGATTACGATAACATTACCGTATTCGGTGCGGATACCGACGCGTCTCCGTATGATTCCGGTTCCTACGCATCAAGTACAACATATATTACCGGCAAGGCCGTAGAAATCTGTGCACAGCGTTTGCGCGGCAAGATTTGCCAATTAGGCGCACGTCTGCTGGGATGCGGCACGGACCAGGTTGTCTTTGACGGACGCGAGGTGCGTGACACTGTCAGCGACAAGGCTGTAAGCCTCTTTGATATCGCCACTGCTTCCATGGTGAATAACGATATCGCTCTGGAAGAAACCGTGGAGCAAAACAGCGTGCTGTCCCCGCCGCCGTTTATGGCCGGTGTGGCTGAGGTTGAAACCGACCTGCTGACAGGTGAGGCACAGGTTGTGAACTTCTACGCATCTGTTGACTGCGGTACTCCGGTTAACCCGCATCTGGCGAAGGTGCAGACCGAGGGCGGCATTCTGCAGGGCATCGGCATGGCTCTGATGGAAAACGTAACCTACAGCCCCAAGGGACGTATTTATGAAAACTCCTTCATGCAATATAAGGTTCCCTGCCGTGAGGATATCGGTCATATCTATGTTGACTTTGCCAGCAGCTATGAGGAAAGCGGTCCCTTCGGTGCCAAATCCGTGGGCGAGCTGGTAATAAATACTCCGGCTCCGGCGATTGCCGATGCAATTTATCAGGCAACCGGCAAACGCTTTATGACTTTGCCGATTACACCGGAAAAAGTTGCTATGGGCGTTGACGAAAAATAAGATTTTTATAAGCTGAAAACAAATGTGGTTGCAAGACCACATTTGTTTTGGCAAGCGTTATTCTCGGGTGAGAGTGACGCGATGGAAGGAATACAATCATGTATGACCAATACAATCGCAAAATAGATTACCTGCGCATTTCCCTTACCGACCGCTGCAATCTGCATTGCCGCTATTGTCAGCCGGAGGTGAGTGAGCATGTGCCGCATAACGAAATATTGCGCTATGAGGAGCTTTTGCGCATTTGCCGCGTTGCGCTGCAGCTTGGCATCCGCAAATTCAAAATTACCGGCGGCGAGCCGTTGCTGCGCAAGGGCTGCAGCGATTTTATCGCCGGACTGAAGCAAATGGAAGGCGTAGAGCAGGTAACGCTGACGACGAACGGCACACTGCTTTCGCAGCAGCTGCCTGCGCTTATTGCAGCGGGTGTAGACAGCATCAATGTGAGCCTTGATACGTTGGATGCGGCGTATTATATAGAGCTGACCGGCGGCAGACTGAGCAGCGTTTTGCAGGCACTGCAGGAGCTGCAGGCTGCAGGGATTCCGTTTAAGCTGAACTGTGTGCCCCTTGCAGAAAACGGCCTGACCGACATTATGCAATTACTAAAGCTGGCGCATAAATATCAGGCACCACTGCGCTTTATCGAGCTGATGCCGTTGGACTGCAACACTAATCTGCAAGGCCTAAGCAGCAGTGAAATTCGCAGTCTGTTGGAGCAGGCAGGCTTACAGCTGCAGCGTGACGCGCAGCGTTACGGCAACGGTCCCGCAAGTTATTGGCGCATCGGCGGCTATAAAATGCCGGTGGGCTTTATCGAACCGCTGCATAATAAATTCTGCGCTGTCTGCAACAGGGTGCGCCTTACCTCCGTGGGCATGCTGAAGCCCTGTCTTTACTGTAACGAGGGCATGAACCTCAAGCGCTTGCTGCGTGACGGTGCAAGTGATGCTGATTTGCTGCAGGCCATGCAGGAGATTATTTACGCCAAGCCTGCGGGACACAGCTTTGATGTAAAAGCAGCGCGCTTTAATATGAGCCAGATAGGCGGATAAATACAGGCTTTGAAGGAGCAGACAATGAGTGAATTTACACATTTTGACGCTGCGGGCAATGCTCTGATGGTGGATGTCAGCGACAAGGCTGACACCGCGAGGGTTGCCGTGGCGCAGGGAAAAATCTGCGTAAGCAGAGAAATATATGAAAAAATTGCTGCCGGCAGTATGGCCAAGGGTGACGTGCTGGGCGTGGCGCGCGTCGCGGGAATTATGGCAGCCAAGCGCACCAGTGAGCTGATTCCGCTGTGCCATCTGCTGCAGCTGACGAAGTGCACGGTAGATTTTGAGCTGTTGGCGGAAAACGGCAGCTATGCAGTACAGGCGCAGTGCCTTGTCAAAACTACGGGTAAGACAGGCGTGGAGATGGAGGCGCTGACAGGCGTACAGATTGCCTTGCTGACGATTTACGATATGTGTAAGGCCGTGGACAAGGCAATGGTGATTACAGATGTGCATCTGCTGAGCAAAGCAGGCGGAAAGAGCGGTGATTTCGTATGGAAGCAAGCATAAAGGGTTTAATCAAGGCTGTATGTATCAGCGAAAAGAAGGGTACGGAAAAGCATCCGGTTAATGAGATTGTTCTCAAAGAAAATTTCGGCATCGAGGGTGATGCTCACGCCGGAAAATGGCACCGTCAGGTGAGTTTGCTGAGTGCGGAAAAGGTAGATGAATTCAATGCGCGCGGCGGTGATGCCGCTATCGGTGCCTTCGGTGAAAATATTCTCGTAAGCGGTATCGACTTCAAAAAGCTGCCGGTAGGCAGCATTATGCGCAGCGGTGAAGTAGTGATGAAGCTGACGCAGATTGGCAAGGAATGCCACAGCCATTGCACGATTTTTGCGCGTGTGGGCGACTGCATTATGCCACGTGAGGGCGTTTTTGCGACGGTAGAGCATGGCGGCGTCCTGCGCAGCGGCATGGAGCTGGATGTGACGCTGCCTGTAGCCGACGCACCCTTGCGTGCGGCGGTAATGACGCTTTCTGATAAGGGTGCAGCAGGTGAGCGTGTTGATACCAGCGGCCCGCTGGCAGCAGAGCTGTTGGCAGAGGCAGGCTACGAAATTGTGGAGCAGGTTTTGCTTCCCGATGCGCAGAAGAGAATTGAACGCGAACTGATACGTCTGGCGGACAGCAGACAGGTTGATCTGATTATCACTACAGGCGGCACAGGACTTTCGCTGCGTGATGTTACACCGGAGGCAACAATGGCGGTGGCTACACGCAATGTGCCCGGTATCGCGGAGGCCATCCGTGCGGAATCGCTGAAGATTACGCGGCGGGCAATGCTGAGCCGCGGCGTGAGCGTAGTGCGCGGACAGACGCTGATTGTGAATTTGCCGGGCAGCACCAAAGCGGTGGAGGAAGCGCTGGCAATCGTTTTGCCGCAGCTGGAGCATGGATTGCGTATCCTGAAGGGCAGCGCCCATGACTGTGCGAGAAAATGAGCGCTATTGACTGGTCACCGCTGTGGATTTCGCTGCATACTGCGGCAGCAACAATCGTCATAGTTTTCTTTGTTGGCGTAATTGTTGCCTGGTGGGTGGAACGGCTGCAGAGCCAAAGCCTGAAGATTTTTGCTGATGCTGTAATAACGCTGCCGATGGTGCTGCCTCCTACGGTAGCAGGCTTCTTTCTCTTATATTTCTTTGGCAACAACCGCTTTTTGGGCCAGCTTATCTATCAGCTGACAGGTATAAAAATAGCCTTCAGCTGGTTGGCGACGGTGCTGGCAGCAGCGGTAATTTCGCTGCCGCTCATGTACCGCAGCGCGCGCGGAGCCTTGTCGCAGGTTGATAAGGGCATGCTGGAGGCGGCACGTTCACTGGGCATGACGGAATGGCGCATTTTCTGGCGCATTCATCTGCCTAATGCGCTGCCGGGTATTATTGCCGGCGGTCTGCTGGCCTTCGCCCCTGTCTCTTATACACATCTGACGCTGC
>ERZ652171.589-NODE-589-length-15825-cov-6.92384_pt1 | contig 15825 bp, 4 predicted proteins | sample MGYA00514759_ERZ652171 | MGnify/ENA metagenome assembly ERZ652171 | reverse complement strand
TGTTGGTTCGGCGGTACGCATGAGGGCGAAAGCGATGTGGGCATCTACCTAAGCAGACGCACGGATGCAGGCTGGAGTGAGCCGAAGCTGCTGGTGAACGGGGCGGCGGCGAACTGGAATCCGGTGCTTTTTGCGGGCGCGGATGGAAGATTGCTACTGTTTTACAAGCAGGGCCAGCAGATTGCCGATTGGCAGACGTGGCTGCTGCAGTCGACGGATAATGGCGAAACCTGGAGCGGATCGCAGGAGCTGGTGCCGGGTGATGTGAGCGGAGGACGCGGACCTGTACGCAATAAGCCTTTGCGCTTGGCGAGCGGACGCATTCTTGCCGGTGCTTCTACCGAACACGGCCTCTGGAAGGCCTTTGCCGATATCAGCGATGATGATGGCGCAAGCTGGCATAAATCCTCTGCAGTGCAGATTGAGGGCCTGCAGTATCAGGCAGGCGAAAAAACTGCCGACAGTAATATTGCTGTAAGCCAGCAGTCCTTTTACGGACGCGGCGTAATCCAGCCGAGCCTGTGGCAGAGTGCGGACGGCAGCGTGCATATGCTGCTGCGCAGCAGCGAGGGCTTTGTCTATCGCAGCGATTCTGCGGATGACGGCGAAACCTGGTGCAGTGCCTACGCTTTGAGTCTGCCGAACAATAACAGCGGTCTTGACTTGGTGCGGACTGCCGGCGGTGTACTCTATCTGGTGTGCAATCCTGTTGCTGCCAACTGGGGTCAGCGTTCTCCATTAAGTCTGTTCCAATCTACAGATGACGGTGCGAGCTGGCAAAAGCTGTTTGACCTGGAAACAGAGCCTGCGGAATTTTCCTATCCGGCGATTATTGCCGACGGTGAGAACCTTGTACTTACCTATACCTATAAGCGTTGTAATATTGCTTGTGTAAAATTGAGCGCGGATGAACTTGTTACCCTTTAAATTTAAAATATAAGGAGATGTAAGACAATGAAGAAAATTTTAGTTGTGCTGATGGCTATGCTGACCATGGCTGTTATGCTTACCGGCTGCGGCGGCGACAGCAAAAAAGCAGCTTATCCTGCAGACGGAGATATTTCCGTAATTATTCCTAAGGCTCCGGGCGGCGGTACCGATATCTCTGCCAGAGGCCTGATCCAGTTCATGGAAAAAGAGCTGAAGGGCAGCAAATTTGTTCCCGTAAACAAACCCGATGGCGGCGGTGTAACCGGCATGGTAGAGCTGGCTAACGCTAAACCCGACGGCCATACTCTGGGCATGGTTACTGTTGAGCTGGCTATGTTCCCGCATCAGGGCAAATGCAAAAACACCTATAAGGATTATGCAGCTATCTGCGCTCCGATTGCAGCTCCGGCAGCGTTGATTGTGCCGAAGGATGCTCCTTATAACAGTGTAGACGAATTCGTAGCCTTCGCTAAGGCAAACCCCGGCAAGGTGAAGATGGGTAACTCCGGTATCGGCGCTATCTGGCACATTGCTGCACTTTCCTTTGAAGAGGAATTCGGCGTACAGTTCAAGCATGTACCGTATCCGAAAGGATCCGCTGATATTGCCGCTGCTCTGGCAGGCAAGCACATCGATGCAACCCTGGCTGACCCGTCTGTTTTCAAGAGCCAGGTAGACGCAGGCAACCTGAAAATTCTTGCTGTTATGGCTGACACCCGCAGCGTAATCTATCCGGATGTTCCGACCTTCAAAGAGCTGGGCCACAACATGACCGTTCGCGCTTGGGCAGCACTGGTTGCTCCTAAAGATACTCCGAAAGAAAAGCTGGAAGCTCTGCGCGCTGCTGCTAAAAAGGTTTGTGAATCCAAGGAATTCAAGGATTATTTCATGAAACAGGGTATCGACCCGACCTGCATTATCGGTGCCGATGCTGATAAGATGATGGCTGAAGACCATGCAATGTATGAAAAATTCCTGAAGAAAGCAAAATAAAATCGCTGTAAGGCGTAAATGAAAATACCGACGCTGTAACCCGGAAGGGTTACTGACGTCGGTATTTTTGTTGGTTGACGTACATTATGGAAAATAGTAAAGTAAATATATTGTTTTGCAAAAAAATAAGTTTTCTGATAATGGTTCTTGACGAAATTTTATATCAGTGCTAAACTGAAATTAGTACTAAAACAAGATATAGTGCAAATGAAGTATCTTTAATAAAGTACACATTTTTTTGATAAATGAAGTGATTTTTTACTTCTGACTATCTTGATTACAATAGAATATAATCCTAGTCTGGAGGCTTTGTCCCACGCGGATGAATGCTTTGCAGGGAAGTTTGATGAGATTTCAACGCTGTTCCGCAACTGTAAAAAAGAGTCGATGCATTATTAGGAAAAAAACTAACCTCTTACAAAGGAATGCAGAGACGATGACTTTAAGCCAGGGTACTGACAGATTGGTATTTAGTAAAGGTCTACGAGAACGGACTTTATTAATTATTGGTAGTGGTTTGACTATAATAATAAATTAAGAGTCCTTTTTGCTTGATCTTGTGCTGAACAGAAACGGATATAGCACAGCTTAAGTAAAATTAAGCTGTGTTTTTTATTTTATAACTGTTAAGAATAAGCAAAAAGCTCTTCAGGCAGTGCTGCCGCAAAATCATTGCCGTGAGGGCAGTGACTGCATATTTTGTTATGAGGTCACAAACTGTATTGATGAGTAGCAGTTTGCGGAGTTTTCATATATATTTGTACAGAGCTTTTCTCTGTATAAAGGAGTCAGCAGAAACAGTGGTTGTTTCTGTTCGTTCCTTGCTTTTTGATAAGGGGGAATATATCATGAAGCTAAGTCAAAAAAAGTGGAAGTCACTTATTTCAGGTGTTCTTCTCGCAGCCAGTGCATCGAGTTTTCTCATAGCACCGGTTTATGCCGCTGATTACAGCAAGCCTCTCATAGGTACGCTTAAAAAGGACAGCGAGATACTGAGTCCCGATGGTAATACCGTAACAGAAAATGACGGTAAATTTATCTATGATTTCCAAGGAAAGGACCATACCTTTACTATTACCAATAAGGATGGTATTACTGCCCGCAAAGACAGCGTTTATAATAACGTAGGCGCAGATGGCAGCTATGGCACGCTCCATATTTATCAGACAAACGATAAGCCGAATGCTTATTATGGTGTAAACGGCTTTCTTGCCAACAAGGGTACCGTAATCGTCAACAGCAATCTGGATATTACTGCAACCTCGGAATATTCTTCTGTTGGTATTGCGGCAGCCAATAAGGGCAACCTGATTATCAACGGCAACGTAAAGATGCGTAAGGATGATGCAGAAAATCCCTGGGGCATCATTACCAAGAATGTTCATGGCAATGTAGGCCCCGGCGGTGCAACCAGTATGGGCGGCGATGCAAACTATACGGGCGCACGTTGGCAGCCTGCAGGTATTTCCGTTGACTATACCCGCGGTGATATTACTGTCAATGGTGATGTGGATATTGCTGTACGCGGTACAGCTGTAAAAACCGATGTCTATCAGGCTGACGGGGATGTACCGGCTTATGATTTGGGAACTATTTCTTTGCTGGGTAATTATATCCGTATCGACACACCGTACAGAGAAGAAAACTTTGTTGAAGGCTTCGGCAAATTTATCGAGCCGTACTATGCTCTGGCAAGCTACGGCGGCACGATTAATGTCAATGTAAAGAATCAGGAAGCACAAAATGGCAAGGTAGAAATGGTCGGCAACATGCTGGCAATGAAGTCCTCTGATGAGGCCGGAAAGGCTATGGTTTATCAAAACGGTCGCCTTAACATCGGCCTGACCACGCAGGATTCCTCCTGGAAGGGTGTAATTGACAATGCCGGTACTGCAAAAGCCGGTGAAGTAAATCTGTGGCTGCAGAACGGCGCGCAATGGATTTATGAAAATGCTTCCCGTAAGGATGGCCTTGATGCAAGCAATCTTGCTGATTACAGCAGGCCGTACTATGAAAAATATGATGGCATTTCTTATCTGAGCAGCCTTGTAGGCGGTAAGGATAAAGCATCTGCCGGTATTATTAAGGTAAATGATAGCGATCCTATCCATATTGCTAATGCCGAAGGTGTTACCAAGGTATGGTATGAGCATGATGATGCTACACCGGGTAACATTATCGGCGGTGATGTTAAGGTTCTTAATGCTAAGACCGGCACCGAGATGATGCTTTACACCGGCAACAACGGCATCAGCAAGGGCTTTGCCGAAGGTGATACAGCTGCAGAGAAAAATAATGTCAGCGAAGTATTGAATTCTCTGGCACACAAGCTGTGGTATATGGCAGGCGACAGCAACCTTACAGGCAGCGTATCCATTGCTGAAGGCCTGACAGCTTCCTCTGTAACTATGAAGACCGGCAACATTACCTTTGCCGAGGGTGGGCAGGGCTTCTATGACTATACTCCTGAGAAGGACGATAAGACCTATGCAACCGGCCCGATTGTAAAATCCGAAAATATCGGTGAAACACGCGAAAGCGATATCAACGGAGTAGTTTATGTTAATGTTACCGAAGCTCAGGATGGGGTGTCCGGTAATGCTCCCAGTGCTATGTATGCAGCAGGCGACGCAGTAAGTCCGCTTGTTATTGATTTACAGGGTCACACCTTGAAGCTCAATGCCAACAATCAAACTACTAATTATGTGTCTACGGTTTATGTTGATGAAAACAAGAGCATGGAGATTAAGGATTCCAAAGGCAATGGCGTGCTGAAGGTTTCCGCCGGTCTTGGTGCTGATGGCAATGCTGATACTAAGGCTAAGTATGTCTATGGCATTCGCGTAGGTGAGGGCGGCAACCTTACTGCAAATACCGATGTTGAGATAGACGGAGTAAAATCCGGTTCTACTCAGCGTGCTTACGGTGTATATGTAAGTACCAAAGGCAATGTTGTATTCGAAAAAGACCTGACCATCAAGAATGTTCAGACCGGCAACAAGGTTGGACCGAACACGGCCGGTATTTATGCAGACAGTTCTTCAAGTGCAGATGCGCCTATTAATATAACTGTTAAAGGCAATCTTAATATTGAAAACGTATTGGGCAGTGCAATCCGTGCATTGAATACTTCAACTATATCTACTGCCGGTGCAACTATTAAAGCTGCCGATATGTCTAACGGTACGGATTATAGCCAATATTATGCTTTGCAGGCCAACAAGGGTACCATTAACCTGAATACAGGAGAAGGCATTACTGCCGGAATTCTGGATGTTACCGGTGACATGAAGGTAACTGACAATAAAGCTTCTGTTATCAATGTCAACATGACCAAGGGTTCTCAATGGACAGGCGCGGTAAGCAATATTCCAGGCAGTACATATAATGCCCCGGCCGGACAGTTTAATCTGACAATGGCAGATGGCTCTGTATGGAATCATGAAACCGGTCGTTCGGTAGATACGCTTAAGACAACTTTTGCCGGCAGCAATGTTTCTAAGCTGGATGGTTCCGGTGTAATCTACCAGAATTCCGACAAGGATATTACCGTATATGATTATAGCGGTGACACAACTGTTGTTTACGGCCATGATGCTGATAATCCACAGAATATCACCGGGGGTGAATTCACTGTCAAGACAGCAGCTGACGGCTCGAAGATTACTTTGGTAACCGATAGCCAAGGAATTAATGCCGGCTTTGAAGCTAATGATACTGCAGCAGAAAAGAATAATGTTAAAGAAGTACTGAACAAGCTGGCCAACAAGCTGTTCTATACCGGCTACAAAGATGCAAATCTTGCCGGCGTAGTTAAGATTGCCGATGGTCTGACAGCGTCTAGTGTAAGTGCTATTGTAAAAGCCTCCGGCGATATCACTTTCTCTGACGGAAGCAATGGAACGAAAAAAGCAGGACAGGGCTTCTATGACTATACTCCGGAAGAAGATAAGCCTGATTACAAGACAGGAGCTATCACTAAATCGGAAAATATCAGCCTGAATCGCGAGGTAGACGATAAGGGTGTTGCACATATTAATGTAACTGAATCGAATGCCGGTAATAATAAATTTGCCAGCGCAATTTACGCAGGTGAAGAAACCTATCCGTCTAAACCGATGACTGTAAATATGTCCGGTAAAGGTCTGGCTTTGAATGTTGCACAAACCGGCGGACAGGCAGCGGCTATTTACGCAGGCGCTAATACTTATATCAAGGTTATTAATCCGTCCGCAGAGCAAAAGCTTTCTATTACAGCAAATAATACGGATACCAGAGGCTCTCATGGTATTTATGCTGATGGCAATGCACATCTGAACATTTCCGGTCCGGTAGAAATTACCGATATTGTTACTAAGGGAGATTCTGCAACAGGCATTAATATCCAGGGGCAGAAGAGTGATATTAATATTGACGGCCCACTAACAATCAGTAATGTCAAGGGCGTTAGAGAACGCGGCGCAGGCATGAATGCAGCGGGTATTCAGGTAACAGGTGACACTTCCACTGTAACTGTCAGCGGTCTGGTAGATATTTCCGGTGTACGCGGAAGCGGTATCAGGCTGACCGGTAAGGATACCAAGGTATCTGTCGGCGGCGGCACTATTACTGCAGCCGAAGACAGTGATAAATCGCATAATTTCTATGCAGTCCGCGTAGATAAAGGCACGCTGGACATCAACATGAAGGACGGCGCTGCAGGCGATACAACCACTAAGATTACCGGTGATATGTATGCAACCGGTCAATATGGCAAGAAGGTTGTGGAATATACCGGCGGTGAGCTGATTAATTGGAATGATGCAGGCATTCTCAATGTTGCTTTGACCGATAAGGATTCTTTCTGGAAGGGCGTTGCAGCTTATGACATGTATAATGACGACTATGGCAGCGGCGGCAACACCACGCATGATATCGGCCAGTTCAACTTGTATCTGCAAAACGGTGCAGCCTGGACCAACGAACAGCAATCGCATGTGACAACTACGACCATAGCGTCCAAAAATCCTGTATGGACAGGCAGCACGTTGGCGACTTTGCATGGCGGCAAGGATGCAGATAACGCAGGCCTGATTTACCAAAAGGATAACAATCCCATTTCTGTTGTAAATTATAGCGGTCATACCACTGTATTCTATGAGCATGATGCTGCTGATCCGACCAAGATTATTGGCGGCAGCTTCAATATTACCAATGCAGCAGAAGGCTCTGCTATCACCTTTATTACAGATAATAAGGGCATTACTTCCGGCTTTGCAGATGGCGATTCCGGCGATGCTAAGGATAAAGTAGCCAACGTACTGAACAACCTGGCAGGCAAGCTGTTCTACAAGAATTATACTGATGGTCATCTGGCCGGCGTAGTGAAGATTGCCGATGGTCTGACAGCTTCTTCCGCAGCATTGAAAACCGGCGATATTTCCTTCTCTACCGAAGAAACCGGTACCTTTACACCTGGCCAGGGCTATTATGATTATAAGACCAGCAAGCCTGGCAGCCAGATAGCCAAAGAATTTACTACGGCAATTACCGGCGACGCAGTTGCTGATACGGTTTACATAGAAAAAGGCGTATTGAAGGACGATGGTACCTATGTATTTACTGCAGACAGCACAACCATCACACCTGAAAAGCATCTGATTGCCGGTGGTGCATGGCTCCCGCAGATTAGCGCAGCTATTTCCGGCTCCGACGAAAACCATAATGTTACCATTGATATGAATGGCAACAAGCTGACTGTAGATACAACAACCGATACGCATACAACCGGTATCGCAGCTGTCGGTAAGGGTGCAGTAAATATCAATAATGCCGGTGCAATGTCTGTCAGTGCTACAAGCACTACGAACGGACAGACAGGTGCGCTGTTCGTTAATGCTGGAGGAACGATTAATATTCACAATGCCGGTGCTGATAATGTACTTACCTTGCGTGCTAACAGCGCTGCTCCGGCAAATGCTGCAGTTATCAAGAGCATGAACGGTGTAAGCGGCGTTATGTCTGCTATCACTGTTGACGGTCTTGTTGATATTTTGGCTGATAAGAGCAATGCTTCCGGTGCCAATGAAGCAATCAGTGCAGTTGCTTCCAAGGTTGAGATTGGCGGTGGCGTCATCAAGGCTATTAATGGGGCTGAATATGCTATCAGTGCCTATGGCGAATTCGCTTCCAAGAATCGTGGACAGGTTAATGTGAATATTAAGAAGGATGCCGAAGGCGCTATCATTGGTGCAGGCAACAATAATGTACAGATGGAAGGTAATGTAAATCTCGGCGGCGGTATGGATAGTGCCGGTGCAAGTGCAGATGTAAGCATTGGCCTGAATACTAAGGAATCCTTCTGGAAGGGGGATGTAAGCAATAATAACGGCAGCAGTGCAGGTATCGTTAACCTTTATATGGGCAACGGTGCATCCTGGACCGGCAATAACCTTTCCGGCAACACTGTGAATGCTAACCTGGATAATGCAACCTGGACCGGCTACAGCAACGGCAATGCTATGCACCTGAAGCTGGATAACTCTATCTGGAATGTAAATGGTGCCAGCCAGCTTGCTTCCTTCTCCGGTAATAATGGCAGCATTATTGTGGCAAACAATGCAGGCGATATCAATGTAGCTGAGTACAGCGGCAATACCAATGTTATTTATAACCATGATGCTGACAATCCGACGAATATTCTCGGCGGCAATTTTACTATCGGTCAGGCTGATGCCGGCTCCGCTATTACGCTCATTACTGATAACCGGGGCATCAATAAAGGCTTTAACGCATATGATAAGGCTGAAGACCAGAATACTGTTAATGAAGTTCTTAACAAGCTGGCACAGAAGCTCTTCTACACTGCTAATGATGGCAAACTGGCAGGTACTGTCAAGATTGCTTCCGGCTTAACTGCTTCTTCCGCAGCTTTGAAGACCGGCGATATCAGCTTCTCAACCGATGCAACCGGCACCAAGACACCTGGTCAGGGCTTCTATAAATATAACGAAATAGACGATACTGTTATTACTGATCCGATTACTGGTAATCTTGATAAAAAGTATGTAAGTCTGGGAATTGAAACTGAGAAAGGCATTTACAACTTTACTCAGGATACAACAATCAATGTAATTAAGGGGGATTACAGCTCCAACCTGAGTGCTATTGAATCCAGCGGCGGACCGATTACGATTAATGCCGACGGAAAGAATTTGGACGTATCCTACCATGTTCTTAAGGGCAGCAATGTTGCACGTGCGGTAGCTACCGGCCTCAGCTATGGAAAGTCCAAAGACATTACTATTAAGGCTAAGAGTCTGAAGCTCAGTACTGATACCACCGGATTCAGGACCCAGGGTGTTTATGCAACCGGCGGTAAGATTACCATTGACGCAGACACCACCATTACTACCTCTGCGCAGACAGAAAGCAATGGCATTTACAGTGGCAGCGGCGGAACTGTTACCATGAACGGCAATCTGGATATTCAAAAGGATAGCAAGGCAGCTAATTACATTGCGCTGAATTCTGACGATAACGGCATTATCAACGTCAATGTTAAGAATGGCAAAGCTGGCGCAGGCATTGTCAAGATTGATGGCGATGTCTTCACTAAGTCTGCAGAAACCTATGATTATTGGGAGGATGAAACAACTTCTACCTCTTCTACCGTTAATCTGGCATTGCAGGGCAAAGACAGCAGCTGGAACGGCCGCAGCCTCTACGAAGTTACTTCCGGTGATGATTCCACCAGCTATGGCACCTTTAACCTGTGGCTGGCAGATGGTGCAACCTGGACTAACGAGAAGAACGGCAAAGAGGTTCCGAGCGGCTTTACCGGCAGCCATGTAACCAACTTTACCGGCGGCAGCGATGCAGCACATGCAGGCAACATCTTCCAAAAGGACAGCAAGAATCTGACCATCGACAACTACAGCGGCAATACCAACATTTTCTACGCTCATACCGGCAACGGCGAAGCAGCTGATAACTACGCAGCAGGCGACACCATTATCAAGCATGCGGAAGAAGGCTCTGTAGTATCCATGATTACCGATAACAGCGGCATTGCAATGGATAACGAATACAGCGTAGCTAATGTACTGAACGCATTGGCAGGCAAGCTGACCTACAGCAACTTTGTAACAGGTGAAAAGAACCTGACAGGCTATGCGAAGATTGCCGACGGTCTGACTGCAAGCAGCAAGGCTATGCAGACCGGCGATATCTCCTTCAGCAGCAAGGACGGCAAGGGCAGCTTAAAGGATGGCTCTATTACTCCGGGCATCACCTATCCGGAAACCCAGACTCCTGAAAGCAGCAAGCTCAACAGCGGTATTACCGGCGATGCTAAGGCAGATTACCAGTATAAGAAAGATGGCATTCTGAAGGAAGACGGCTCCTATGTATTCACTCAGAATCCGACCGTTATCGAGGTTAAAGAAGGCGCGGCAGTAAATGCAACTGCTAAAGACATCGTAATCGACACCACCAAGGCTAAGCTCGAGCTGAAGGGTGAAACCGGTATCAACGCTGAAAACGGCAACGTAACCCTGAACGGCAGCACTGTTATCAACGGCACCGATGCGGCAATCAACGCAGGTGAAAACGCTAACGTAAATGTTAACGGCAACAACAGCGCACTTACTATCAACGGCAGCATCAATGCCAACGGTGGCAATATTACTGTAGACAGCGGCAAAGCAAGCAGCACTATCAAAGGTGATGTTAATGCAGCAAATGGCGGCAGCGTAGTAATCAACCTGACCGAAAAGAATTCCGAAATGACCGGCGGCTACAATGTTGATGGCAACAGCAGCATTGCACTGAGCCTGGCAAACGGTGCAACCTGGAACCTGACCGACGGCGAGGAAGCTGCAGGCATGTCCTTGCTGAGAATTGCAAAAGCTCCGGCTGCAGCTCCTGCAAAAGGGTTGACCATTAATGGCGGCAAGACCGAGGCTGAAACCGGTTACCTGAACATGACTAAGAGAAGCAAGGCTCTCCAAATTGCTAATTATAGCGGTTGGGAAACCATTATCTATAATCACGATAATAAAGGCAGCGAAGCACAAGACTTCAAATCCGGTAATACTGTTATCAGTAATGCTAAAGAAGGCTCTGGTGTAATTCTGTTCACTGACAGCAATAATATCAATATTAACAGTCAGGCTGAAGTTGAAGCAGCCATGACTGTACTGGCAGAAAAGATTCAGTATACCGATCATGCAGCAAATGGCGCTAACCTGAAGGGTAAGGTAAGAATTGCCGAAGGTTTGACTTCTGCCGGCAAGACAGGTGCCATGAAGTGGGATGAAACAACCGGTATAGGCAAATTTGATCCCAGCAGCATAAAATGGGGCGAAATTTACAACGGCGACTATGAAACCCTGGTAATGAAGGGCGTAAGAAGCGCTGCAACCACCTCCATGCACAGCTGGCGCGACAACATGCAGGACACCTACACCGGTGCGGACCTGGCAGATGCAGACGGCATCTTCGCTAAGGCATTGGGCGGTAAGACAAGCTCTGACGTTAAGGGTGTTAAGGATGACAATACCTATCGCGGAGTACAGGTTGGCTTCGACAAGGCTCTGGCAAACGGCTGGCATGCAGGCGTAGCCTTTGATTACCGTGACGGCGATTCCAACTACCTGCTGGGCGGCAAGGGCGACAACCAGCTCTACAGCTTCGGCGTATACGGCGTGAAGAATTTCGAAGACCAGTCCTACCTGCGTGTAGCAGCAAAAGCAGGCCGTGTTGAAAACGAATACGACGTTTACAACGAAATTCGCACTCTTAAGCTGCATGGTGATTACAAAGCCAACGCATATGGCCTGACCATGGAATATGGCAAGACCTTCGGCACTGAGGCAAGCTATTTCACCCCGAAGGCACAGCTGACCTGGTCTCAGGTAGGCAGCAAGGATTACACTGCCCATACTCCTAACGACAGCATGAGAATCGGCCAGGACGCTTACAGCAGCCTGGTAGCACGCTTCGGCGTTGAAGCAGGCGCTAAGAGCGAAAAAGGCCGCGTATACGTTGGCCTGTATGGTGCACATGAATTCAACGGCGACATCAGCGCAAGCTATTTCGCTAAGGACGGCGGCACCAAGCACACCAGCTTCGACGGCAGTGACACCTGGATGGAAATGAGCATCGGCGGCAGCTATGATCTGAGCGACAACTGCCATATCTATGCAGACTTTGCTAAGGACTTTGGCGGCGACTTTGAGCGTAAGTGGAAGGCAAGTGCCGGCCTGCGCTTTGAGTTCTAAAAGCTTAAACAGATCATTTCCCCTTCTTTTATAAACGGGCTGCGGCGCTATCAAGGCAGTGCCGCAGCAAACTCTGACACAAGCAAGCACAGCAGCTGTTCTGCCTTACGGCAGATGGCTGCTGTGTTTTTTCTTGAATTAAAATCTGCAAATGCGTCCGTTTGTTACTGCGAAATGTTATTCTTTGCATTGCGGAAGCTTACAGTGAATTTATATAAAATATTTTCAAAATGCACTTGACAGCACATAACTAGCGTGATAAACTCTATATGATACAAATTACCAATAACTGAATAACAACAAGTGATATGAGCAAATGAAAAATGTTGCTTCACAACAAGGAAGTAATCAATGCTTTTGTCAGCGCGTATTATTAGCAATTAGGTGAGGATATCGCAGATATCTTCTTTGCAGGGAAGTCCGATGTAATTTCGACGCTGTTCCGCAACTGTGAAAGGGAGCACCTTCATCATTAAGCTGTAGCTTAAACCTCTTACCAAGGGATGAAGTGGCAATGAGCTTAAGCCAGGGTACTGACTGATTGTATAAATTAAGAGGTCTACGAGATTAGGCATACTTAAGGAGAATGGGAAATACTAGGCATGTTTTGTGTCTGGAATTTTATCATGTTGCCTTTGGTATGTGCTAGTCTTTTTTTATGAGTCTAAATATATTTTTCAATCTTAGGAATATTCAATAATAAAAATTAATCTGTTATCTGAGAAGCAGAAAACTCTGCTTCGCAATTTATAAAAAGTTGTTTGATGTAAAGGAGTTTTAATGATGGTAAAAAAAGCAGAAACTAAGGTAATCGAAATGGAAAACAAAATTGAGAAAATGACACAGTTCCTGGCTGACAATAAAATCGAATGCTTCGATATCCAAAAGCTGGAGGACGAGCACCATACTACTATCTTCCGCAGCCGTATGGAGGTAAAAGGACAACTGCTGCCGATGGCACTTTTGATGGATGACAGCGTTTATGTAATGCTGCAGGTACAAATTGCTCCGCAGGTAATTGATGAAGCTAAACTGAAGGAGCTTGCTGGCGCCATCAACAACATGAACAACAATGTTCGTCCGTTCAAATTCACTGTTTCTGATAAAGGCGACTTAATGCTGAATGCTTGCATTACTGCAGAAAACAACACCTTTAATCCGGTTCTTGCTAACGCAATTATGGGCGAAGCAGTTAAATTCCTCGATGACCAATATGGCAACATCATGGAGGTAAATAGATTCTTGGTATATTAGCGCTGCCGCTAAATCATTGCCGTGATGGCAGCGTGCATAACATGGAGATTTTTTGCTTATGAAATCACAGACTGCATTGATGAGTAGCAGCCTGCAGGATTTTCATATAGAATTGTACGGAGCCTGGCTCTGTACAGGGGAGACAGCAGCAATAGTGGGTATGACTGCTGTCGCTCAAAGTTTTTACTAAGGAGGAAACTATGCTGAAGTTAAGTCAAAAAAAGAGAAAAGCTTTATTGGCACTGGCCGTTGCCGCGACCGTTTTAGGTGCCAACAATGCATTTGCTGCAAGCGTGCATGACAAGGCTATCTCGGAAAGCAACAACTATGGCAGCTCTATGCGCACGTATTGGAAAAATGCAGGCGTTTATGATGCCAAAACACACACCTACACCTTCAATGAGGATATCACATTGAAGCCCAAAACATCGGAACAGGATCTGAACTTTTGGACACCGTTGTTTGGTGGTATCTATGTTGCAGGCTATAATCCGGTAACTATTGATATGCAGGGACATCGTCTTGACGTAGCGATGAACATGGATCCTGTTGCAAAGGGGACGGTTTTTAATCCCGGTGCCATCAGTCCTCATGCTATTCATGTTACTTCTTCCAGCCTGACTATTAACAATGTTAAGGGCATGGAGCTTTCTGCCGCTGGTCCTGGTCTGGCAACCGGTAATATTAACGGTATTTATCTTGCTGGCACCAACCAGCAGGGCACCTACAATGATGGTAAGGGCCTTTCCAGCCTTACTATCAACAATGAAGAAGGCTGGGATAATGCAATTAAATTCCATTCCAGCCAGCTTCAGGTGGAAAATGGCATTTATGTCTGGAAAAACTCCGGCAGTGCCGACCTGAAGATTTCCGGTCTGGTTGATATGTATGTCGGTAACGGCAGCGATGTAATTACCGTCAGAGGTGGCGATTATACTGGTGATACTCATGGAGTACCTACCGCTTATATCGGTGGCGGTGCTTTTAAAACAAGTACAGGCCGTGCTGCCAATGTTGTAGGCGGTCTGCTGTCTGTAAACTCCAAGCTGGAGAATGGCGAGATTGTTGCTTCCGATGCCAATCGTGATGTACAGATAGACGGTAATATCCGTGTCGGTGATGTCGGCAAAGACCAAGGCACAGTAACACTGGGCCTGAATACCGCAGATTCCTATTTCAAGGGCATCATGTACACCAATTACGGTGAAGGCGATGCACATATGATACTGCAGAACGGTGCGCAATGGACTAACACCAGCACCAGCCAGGACAGCTATGATTATCATGGCAGCAGCCTGAAGCAGTTTGTCGGCAGCGAGGGCACAGCAAACACCGGCTATATCTTCCAAAAGGATAATGCAGCGCTGAATTTGGGTAATTACAGCGGTTATACAACTGTGTTCTATGAGCATGATAATGATGGCACTAAAACTGCTGACTATACTTCAGGCAATGTCGTTGTTGATACTGCTAAGATTGGCAGCAATATTACCCTGATTACTAATAATGTTGATGTTAACAATGATGTAACTGTAAAAGCTGCGTTGAATGCGTTGGCAGGCAAGCTGTATTACAATGCTGCTAAAAATGGTGAGAATGCTTTAGACGGTATGGCTGTTATTGCTGAAGGTCTGACTGCTTCCTCCAAGGCTTTAAAAACAGCAGATATTTACTTTGATGCTCAGACTGGTCAAGGTACTACTGTTTCCGATATAAATCAAACCAAAACAGAATTTACTACTACTTTGACAGGTGTTAATTCCCAAGATGGAGAATATGCCGAGGCAAATGTTATTAAAGATGACGGCAGCTATAAATTTAAAAAAGACAGCAGCATTACTACTGACGACAAGTCTTCTATAGACCTGAAACAGGCTGCAATAATAGATGCTAAGGGTAAAACCTTGACTCTTAACGCTAATTCTAGTACAGGTTCTACAGTTTATGGACTTGGCGCCAGCTCTGCTGACGGCGTAACTGTTAATGCAGGCAAGCTGGTAATCAACGGCAGCAGTACCAATGGTCGTGTTGAGGGCATCAACGTAGGCCAGGGCGCGCAGAGCAAGGATAACCCGATGAAGCTGACCATCAACGGTGATACCGAGTTCAATATGAAGGGTATCGGTTATACCTTAGGTCTGTATGCCAACGGTAATTCTGAAGTAACCTTTAACGGTAATGTAACCGCTATGGGTAACGAAGACAGCGAATGGGGCCTGACTTCTGAGGAAGGTGCTTATGGCTACTATGGTTGCTCTTTGGTATACAGCGGCAGCAACTATAGCCTGCAGATGGGACCGAAGGTTACCATTAACGGCGATGTAAATGCCAAGATTGACGGTAACTGCCTGTTTGCTAACGGCGGCCATGCTAAGCTGACGATTAA
>ERZ652171.588-NODE-588-length-15845-cov-7.51761_pt1 | contig 15845 bp, 13 predicted proteins | sample MGYA00514759_ERZ652171 | MGnify/ENA metagenome assembly ERZ652171 | reverse complement strand
CTGGATGAAGTTCTGGAAATGCTGGCGACCATCTGTCTGGTGCCTGATTATAATGGCGTGACGCTGCCGTTCTTTTCCGTTATCCGTTGGTATCTGGGCGAGGCAGCGGAAGAAGTTATCCGTTCGAGCGGAGCAAAGCTATAGCGTTCAAATCCTGTCTGCGATGCAGGCAGGATTTTTTTCGTCCATGAAGAATAATATAAAATGGTTCTTGAACAATGAAATTTTGCTAAATACACTATAAAAAAGGAGAATAGAGAAATGCAAGTTACAAATAAGGCTTTCAAGGCTTACGATGTACGTGGTGTTTACCCTACGGAGGTTAATGAGGAAATGGCTTACCGTATGGGACGCATTTTTTCAGCAATGTTCGCTGCGGAAACTGTTGTTGTCGGACACGATATCCGCCTGAGCGGCAGAGCATTGGTGGATGCACTGACGGAGGGTTTGCGCCATGGCGGTACCAAGGTTATTGATATCGGCCAGTGTGGTACAGAAATGATTTATTTTGCTACCGCGCATCTGAAAGCAGATGGCGGTATTATGGTTACTGCCAGCCATAATCCTAAGGAATACAATGGCATGAAGCTGGTGCGTCGTGATGCGCGTCCTGTTTCCAGCGATACCGGTCTGAAGGAAATTGGTGAGATGGTTGCTACTACAAAGCCGTTTGCACATCAGGTGGTAGCAGGCAAGACTATGGGTGCCTTGGAGCAGTTGGATATTATGCCTGCTTATATTGAGCATTTACTGACTTACGTTGATACGAGTGTGCTCAAACCGATGAAGATTGTTGCTAACCCCGGCAATGGTGGTGCTGGCCCGATTTTGAAGGAGCTGGCTAAGCATCTGCCGTTTGAGTTTATTACGCTGAACGAAACGCCTGACGGCACCTTCCCCAATGGTGTGCCTAACCCGCTGCTGCTGCCAAATCGTGAGGCTACGGCCAAGGTTGTACGCGAGAGTGGTGCTGATTTGGGTATTGCCTGGGATGGTGATTTCGACCGCTGCTTCCTTTTTGACGAGAAGGCAGATTTTATCGAAGGCTATTATATTGTCGGCCTGCTGGCGGAGGTTTTCCTGCACAAGGAGCCGGGTGCGAAGATTATGTTCGACCCGCGCCTGACCTGGAATACTGAAGCTATTTTGCAGCGTGACGGCGGTGTGCCTGTGCGCTGCAAGAGCGGCCATGCCTTTATGAAGGAATGCATGCGCAACAATGACGTGCTGTACGGCGGCGAGATGAGTGCGCATCATTATTTCCGCGATTTCTCCTGCTGCGACAGCGGCATGATTCCTTGGCTGCTGGTTACCGAGCTGATGTGCCGCAGCGGCAAAAAGCTCAGCGAGCTGGTAGGCGAGCGAGTTGCTATGTATCCCTGCAGCGGTGAAATCAACCGCAAGGTGGCAGATTCCGCAGCAGTGCTGGCTGAGCTGGGCAAAAAATATGCTGACGGCGAGCAGGACCATCTGGATGGACTGAGCGTTGCCTATGACAACTGGCGCTTTAATGTGCGTGTATCCAATACGGAGCCTGTAATGCGCTTAAACGTAGAAACTAAGGGTGACAAGGAGCTGCTTGCTGCGAAGACAGCAGAATTATTGGAAGTTATTGGCGGCGAAGAAGCTTAACTTTCCTGAGTATCCGTGTTTTTTCGTAAAGCACTGCCTGCAGCGTTGCTGCTATGCATATATTTCATTTGAGTCTGTAAAGGAGATAAGATTAAATGTTTAAACCTGTACGTAAAGCCGTTATTCCGGCAGCAGGTCTGGGAACACGCTTCCTGCCTGCAACCAAAGCAACTCCGAAGGAGATGCTGCCTATTGTCGACAAACCGACCATCCAATATATTATCGAAGAGGCTCTTGCTTCCGGCATTGAGGATATCTTGATTATTACCGGCCGCAGCAAGCGTGCCATTGAAGACCATTTCGACCGCAGCATCGAGCTGGAGCTGAACCTGGAGGCCAGCGGCAAAACCAAGGAGCTGGAGCTGGTACGCAAAATTTCCGATATTCGCATTCACTATATCCGCCAAAAGGAACCGCGCGGACTTGGTCACGCTATTTTGTGTGCTAAGCATTTTGTGGGCGATGAACCATTTGCTGTACTGCTGGGCGATGATGTTGTTGACAGCAAGGTGCCTGCGCTGAAGCAGCTGATTGATGTCTATGATAAAACCGGTGCCAGCGTTTTAGGTGTGCAGGAGGTGCCGCAGGAGAAGGTATCTGCTTATGGCATTGTTGCCGGTGAACCGACTTGTGAAGCACGCACTGTCAAGGTAAATGATATGGTAGAAAAGCCTGCGGTAGAAGAAGCGCCTTCCCGTCTGGCTGTTTTGGGACGTTATGTAATTACACCGGAAATTTTCCCAATTCTGGAGCAAACTCAGCCAGGCCGTGGCAATGAAATCCAGCTGACAGATGCACTTAAAGTGCTGGCTAAGGAGCAGCCGATGTATGCTTATGATTTTGAAGGACGTCGCTATGATGTGGGTGATAAGCAGGGCTTCCTGGAGGCAACTGTAGAAATGGCGCTGAAGCGTCCTGACCTGCGTGACAAGTTCCTGACCTATCTGCAGGGAATCGTTGCCAAGGAGAGCAAATAAGCGATGAATATCCTTGTTACCGGCGGAGCAGGTTATATTGGCTCCCATGTAGTGGAGGAACTGCAAAAGAGCGGCTTTACTCCTATTGTTTATGATAATTTTTCTACAGGCCATGAGGCGGCAGTGCCTGACGAGGTACAGCTGGTAGAAGGCGATATCCATGATGTACGCTTTGCCAAGCACATTATGGAGCAGTTTAAAATTGATGCGGTGATTCATTTTGCTGCCAGCAGTCTGGTAGGTGAATCTATGACCGACCCGGCGAAATATTATTTTAATAATGTTGAAGGCAGCCTGCATCTTTTAGAGGCTATGCGTGGTGCCGGTGTGGACCGCATGGTATTTTCTTCTACCGCAGCTGTTTACGGTGAGCCGGAAGCAGTACCTATTACCGAGGACAGCCGTCTGGCACCGACAAACGTTTACGGCCGTACCAAGCTGGCGATTGAAGGCATGCTGGCGGATTATGACCATGCCTATGATATGCGTTATGTAGCTTTGCGTTATTTTAACGCTGCCGGTGCTTCTCCAACGCGCGATATCGGCGAGGACCACAGCCCGGAAAGCCATCTTATTCCGCTGATTCTGAAAACGGCGCAGGGCGTGCGCAAGCAGGTTTCTATTTTCGGTACCGATTATCCGACGGCTGATGGTACCTGTGTGCGTGATTATATTCATGTCTGCGATTTGGCGAAGGCGCATGTGCTGGCGCTCAAACATCTTTTGAGCGGCGGTAGCAGCCGTGTGTATAATCTGGGCAGTGAAAACGGCTTCAGTGTGCGCCAGATGATTGACAGTGCCAAAAAGGTTACCGGTGTTGACTTCCCCGTTGTGGAGGAGGAGCGTCGTGCCGGTGATCCCGCAGTGCTCATTGCTTCTTCGGCAAAAATCCGTGAGGAGCTTGGCTGGGAGCCGCAGCATAGCAGTGTAGATGAGGTTATCAGCACTGCGTGGAAGTGGCATAAGGGCCATCCGCATGGCTATTGCGGCTAAAAGTAAATAAGTGCATACTAAAAAACCGGTTTCCCAGGCTTTTAAGCCGATGGGGAAACCGGTTTTGTTATGTGTTGAGAAAGCTTTTCTTAGCAATAACTGTCTAAGCTAAGCAATAACATTGCATAGCAGTCTGCTTATTTGCGTTTGTTGAGGAACTTGCCGATGTCGAAATGCTTGCCTGCCAGCAGGCAGTCGATACGCGCGGTAACTACATCGTTATTGCTGAGCTGACGTGCTTTAATCAGCGAGCGGCGGATGGCAGGCGTGATAAATTCCTGTCCCCAGTCATCGACAATGCCGCAGGCGATGCCGCGCGGCAAATCGAAGATAGATTCCAGGGCAGCGCAGATAATAGCATCGCTTTCACCCGGATGTGTGTTGAGATAACGCAGCGGTACCAGCAGGTCGTTTTGTTCTACACAGTAGCGGGGCAGGTCCGCTTCGATTTGACGCAGTACACGCTCGGAGCGCTGCTCGCCTTCGTAGGAAAGCAGGTACGGGAACAGCGGTGTTTCGTCCGGATGCGCCAGCCAAAAATCGAAAAGCCGCGGCCAAATGTCTATATCCAGCTCCACTGCCAGGTTGCACAGCTGGTAATCGAGTTTATCATCCTTGATTAAATTATTTTCTATTTCCGGCTGCCAGTCCTTGCGGTAGATGATTTTTTCGCAGGCGGCAATCTGTTCATGGCATTGATTAAGAGTGAGCTGCATATGGTTCTGCTCATCGCAAAGCTGCTGCAGCGCCGTAACGTAGCTGATTAAATCAAGTACATCCTCCGGTTTGCTGACATATGCTTCCGCCTGTTCAAGCAGACAGGTAAGCAGCTTGTTCAGATGAATATCGCTGATGTTGAACTGCTCTTCGATTACTTCTGCCGGGAAATGGTTGAGCATAATCAGATAATTGCCCACGATGATGACAGCGCTTTTATACTGTGCGTAGTTAAGCGGATGTGCCAGCTGTTCCTCTAAGTGTGTTTCTCTAATGAATTTGACGGACAGTGGCGGATATTCTACGTCGATATCGGGACCGTTTTGCAGCAGCCAGAGGCGTTCCTCCTCATCACGGCAGTGGCAGTCGGTAATGCTGAAGACCTTGCCCCAGCCGCTGGTGCAGCGGATAAGCTCCCAGATAGCATTTTGCGGGTTGAAATTTGTTACGCGGCAGGAATATAAAAAGGCGAAGGTAAATTCTTCGCAGTGTGCTATGCGCAGCAAATCCTGCCATAGCTCCGGCTCCTGATGACAAATTTTTTCCATGCCGTACATGCCGAAAAGCAGTAGGGCGAATTTTACCTGCTCACGTCCGTCGGCGTTGTAGAAAAAGCGTCGCGCCAGATCGAAGGCAACACTGTTGATATCGTTTTGGTCTAAGGCTTCGATAAAGGGATCGCAATATTCCGCAAAGGCCATGCCCTTCAGTTCATTGTACAGTTTGCTGCGCTGCTGGGTAGTAGGCTCGTTCAGATAGGCCTGCAGCAGCTTGAGCAGTACGCTGGCGGATTTGGGATTGGGCAGGTTGCCCATTGTATAGTGAAAGGCATCCTCGGAGCCAAGGGGACGGGGAATAGTGGCGTAGCGGTCATCGCACAGATTGGTAGCAGTAAAGCGGCCATGCTCGTCCAGATGGCTGTTTACATATTGATAGATTGTCTGCTTCATGTGCTCACCTCGTAATAAAAATGTGTATTGCAGCAAATAATGCTGTTCGTAAAAAAGCAAAGAGTAACTATATCATAACATAGAGAAAAAATAATGACCAGCAAAAAAAGTAAGGCTGCTGTAGTAGCGGAAATCCACCACGGCAGCAGCCTTAATTTAAGCATATATAATTTTACATTTGCGTTTTGATTTCCAGAAGGCAGTCGCCGCTTTCTACGCGTTCGCCTGCAGCTACATGGATAGCGCTGACGATGCCGGAAATCGGTGCCGAAAGCGTGGTTTCCATCTTCATAGCTTCGGTAACAATCAGCGGAGTGCCCTTGGTAACGGACTGGCCTTTTTCTACCAGAACCTTGACAACGGAGCCGGAAAGGGAAGCGCCGATTTCACCCATGTTGCCTTTTTCTGCTTTCTTGCGTGTAACAGTGGTGGTTTTGGCGTTGCGGTCCTTGATTTCGATTTCACGCGGCAGGCCGTTGAATTCGAAGAATACGGTACGCATACCGGCAGCATTGGCTTCGGAGATGTGGTCCAGCTTGATAACGAGCACTTTGCCCTGTTCAATCTCAACCTTGATAACCTCGCCCGGAGTCATGCCGAAGAAGAAGGTAGGAGTATCGAGAACGGATACATCACCGAATTGGTTGTAACGGTTTACCCAGTCGGTGAATACCTTCGGATAGAGGCAGTAAGCGCTCACTGCTTCGTCCGTAGTAGGTGCTTCCAGTTCTTTGAGCTTAGCGCGTACATCCTCAAAATCTACCGGAGGCAGTACAGCGCCCGGACGCTCGCTGATAGGTGCGCGTCCTTTGAGCACCAGCTTCTGCAGCTTTTCGGGGAAGCCCTGGTACGGAGTGCCGATGCGTCCTTCGAAGAATTCCACAACGGAGGCCGGGAAGTCCAGAATATCGCCCTTAGCGTAAACATCTTCTTCCGTCAGGTCGTTCTGCACCATGAAAAGTGCCATATCACCGACAACCTTGGAGGACGGAGTAACCTTGATTAAATCGCCGAACATCATGGATACGCGGTGATACATATCCTTGATTTCCTCCCAGCGATGGATGAGGCCAAGAGCCTGAGCCTGCTGTTTGAGGTTGGTATATTGTCCGCCGGGCATTTCGTGTACGTAAACCTCGGGGTTGGGGAAGTTTTCGGTTCTGTCGGCAGCCTTGTAGTAGGGGCGCACGGTTTCCCAATAACGGGACAGCTCGTTCATAGCGTCTACGTCAAGACGCGGTTGACGCGGATGGCCGCTGAGAGCGTAGTACAGGCTGCTGCCGCTGGGCTGGGAGGTACCGTTGCTCATAGCGCTCATAGCAGTATCTACGATATCAACGCCGGCATCAATTGCACGCGCGTAGGTGTAGATAGCGTTGCCGCTGCCCTCGTGGGTGTGCAGATGGATAGGTACGTTGACGTAGGATTTGAGGCTGCTTACAAGGCGGTAAGCTGCTTCCGGCTTAAGCAGGCCTGCCATATCCTTGATGGCGATAATGTTGGCGCCGGCTTTTTCCAGCTCCTTAGCCATATTGATGTAGTAATGTAAATCGTATTTATCGCGGTTGGGGTCGAGAATATCACCGGTGTAGCACAGTGCTGCCTCTGCTACCTTGCCGCATTCGCGGACGGTGTCAATCGACAGGCGCATATTGTCCAGACCGTTGAGGCTGTCGAAGATACGGAAAACGTCGATACCGTTTTTGGCTGCCAGCTTGATGAACTGCTTAACAACATTATCCGGATAGCTGGTGTAGCCTACGGCGTTGGCACCGCGCAGCAGCATCTGGAAGAGAATGTTCGGAGCAGCCTGACGGAACTGTGCCAGACGCTGCCAAGGGCTTTCGTCAAGGAAGCGATAGGCTACGTCAAAGGTAGCGCCGCCCCAGCATTCAAAGGAGAAGAGTCCGGGAAGCTTGCCGGCGGTATCGCGCATAACGCGCAGCATATCGGCAGTACGCAGGCGGGTTGCGAAGAGGGACTGATGCGCATCACGGAAGGTGGTGTCTGTGAGCAGAACCTCCTGCTGTGCCAGTACCCATTCAGCCAGACCTTCAGGTCCGCGGGTATCAAGAACGTGCTTGGCACCCAGTGCCAGAATGCCGTTGTAGGGCTTGGGCATATTCAGCGGTGCAAAGTCAGGCTTCGGCTGTACGCCGACGTTGGAATAACCGTTGACGGTAATGTCAGCGATGTAGTTCAGCAGCTTGTTGCCGCGGTCCAAGGTTTTCTGGAAGACAAACAGCTCCGGTGTATTATCAACAAAGTCGGTTGTGTAATCGCCCTTGATGAAGTGCGGGTTCTGCAGTACGTTTTCCAAAAACTGGATATTGGTTTTGACGCCGCGGATACGGAATTCTTTTAAGCAGCGCAGCATCTTGGTAATTGCAATCTGGTGAGTGAGGCCCCAGGTGGTAGCCTTAACCAGCAGAGAATCGTAATACGGAGTGATGACGGAGCCGGTGAAGGCGTTGCCGCCGTCCAGACGGATGCCGAAGCCGCCGCCGCTGCGGTAGGTAATCAGTTTGCCGGTATCGGGCATAAAGTTGTTGGACGGGTCCTCGGTGGTAATACGGCATTGGATAGCATGGCCGATGGTTGTCAGCTCATCCTGCTGCGGCAGGGCGATTTCCGGACCGTGCAGGTTGTAACCCTCGGCAATCTTGATTTGTGTCTGCACAATGTCGATACCGGTAATCTGCTCGGTAACGGTGTGCTCAACCTGAATGCGGGGATTAACCTCGATGAAGTAGAACTTGCCGTCGGGAGTAGCCAAAAATTCTACGGTGCCGGCGCTGATGTAGTCAACATTTTTCATCAGCTTGACAGCAGCCTCGCAGATAGCTTTGCGCTGTTCTATAGGCAGAGCGAAGGCCGGAGCAATTTCAACCAGCTTCTGGTGGCGGCGCTGTACGGAGCAGTCGCGCTCAAACAGATGCATTAAATTGCCGTGGGTATCGCCGATAATCTGTACTTCAATGTGTTTCGGATTTTGCAGATATTTTTCCAGATATATTTCATCATTGCCAAAGGCTTTTTTAGCTTCACTTTTAGCCATGTCGTAGGCAGTTATGGCTTCTTCGGCGCTGTGAACAACGCGCATACCGCGGCCGCCGCCGCCGTTGACTGCTTTAATGATGATAGGATAACCGCATTTTTCGCCAAAGGCCAGTACCTCGTCGAGGCTGTTTACCGTACCCTTGCTGCCGGGAATCATGGGGATGCCTGCCAGCTCGGCCTGTTTACGGGCGTTGATTTTGTCGCCGAACATTACCAAGTGTTCCAGACGGGGGCCGATGAAAATAAGGCCTTCCTCAGCACAGCGGCGTGCTAAATTACTGTTTTCGGATAAAAAGCCATAACCGGGATGGATGGCATCTACGTCATGCTCCTTGGCTACGCGCAGAATGTCTTCGATATCAAGATAAGCGTCGGTCGGACTTTTGCCTTCGCCTACCATGTAGGCCTCGTCGGCTTTGTTGCGATGCAGGGACAGGGTGTCCTCCTTGGAATATATAGCAACAGTACGGATTCCTAATTCGTTGCAGGCGCGGAAAACGCGGATAGCAATTTCGCCGCGGTTAGCAACTAAAACTGTATTAATTTTAGGCATAAGTTTGACCTCCTTAGATAGTTACAAGCTAATTGTATAGAAAACGGCATGTAAATTCAAGGGATAGGACGCATGTATACAAGTATTCTTGCAGGGGACGGGGAGAGTGTGATTTTTTAACACTTTTTGTGTTGACGATATAATCAGCTTCACATTTTTTTCGTTTGTTTATTGCTATAAATAGGTATACAATAATACTTATAAAGCATAGCGAGGAGATGAAATGATGAACGATAACAATGGTAAAAAACGGCCATTGACGTATTATTATATGCTGATGCTGGTTTTGATTCTGGTATTCAATTCCGTAATCATGCCAATGTTCTTCAACCCGAAAATGAAGGAGGTTTCCTATAATAATTTTCTTCAGATGGTGGATGAAGGCAAGGTATCTAAGGTAGAAATTACTGATAAGCGTCTGGCTGCGGTTGATAAGAACAACGAAAAGGAAATTTATGTTACCGGCAGGGTGGAGGACCCGGAGCTGGCCAACCGCCTGATGAAGAGTAAGGTAGAATTTACGCAGGTTGTGCCTAAGGAACAAAGTCCGCTTGTAACCTTTTTCACAAATTGGGTACTGCCGATTCTGATTTTCTTTGGCTTGGGACAGTTATTTATGTACTTTATGGGCAAACGCATGGGCGGCAACGCCATGAGCTTCGGCAAGAGCAATGCCAAGGTCTATGTGGAAGCGCAGACTGGCAAAAGCTTTGCCGATGTAGCAGGTCAGGACGAGGCTAAGGAAGCACTGATGGAGCTGGTGGATTTTCTGCATAATCCCGGCAAGTACAAGGATATCGGTGCTAATATGCCGAAGGGTGCATTGCTGGTAGGCCCTCCTGGTACAGGTAAAACCTTGCTGGCGCGTGCGGTAGCAGGCGAAGCCAAGGTGCCGTTCTTCAGCATCAGCGGCAGTGAATTTGTAGAAATGTTCGTCGGCATGGGCGCTGCCCGCGTGCGCGATTTGTTTAAGCAGGCGCAGGAAAAGGCACCTTGCATAGTATTTATCGATGAAATCGATGCCATCGGCAAACGCCGTGATAACGGTCAGTTCGGCGGCAATGATGAACGCGAGCAAACCTTGAACCAGCTGTTGAGTGAAATGGACGGCTTTGACGGCAGCAAGGGCGTAGTAATCTTAGCGGCTACTAACCGTCCGGAATCCTTGGATAAGGCGCTTTTGCGTCCGGGACGCTTTGATCGCCGCATTCCTGTTGAGCTGCCTGATCTTAAGGGCCGTGAAGCTATCCTGAAGGTTCATGCACGTAATGTGCATATGGCAGACAATATCGACTATGGCACTTTGGCACGGGCAACAGCCGGAGCCAGCGGTGCAGAACTCGCCAACATTATCAATGAGGGTGCGCTGCGAGCTGTAAAAATGCATCGTAACGTAGTGGAGCAGGAAGATTTGGAGGAATCCATTGAAACTGTTATCGCCGGTTACCAGCGCAAGGGCGCGGTAATTTCTCCCGCAGAGAAAAAGGTTATTGCCTACCACGAAATCGGCCATGCGCTTGTGGCTGCGATGCAGAAGCACAGTGCTCCGGTACATAAGATTACTATTATCCCGCGTACTAACGGCGCTTTGGGTTACACCATGCAAATCAGCGAAAATGATAGCGTGCTGATGACCAAGGAGGAGCTGTTCAATAAAATTGTGACGATGACCGGCGGTCGTAGTGCTGAGGAGGTTGTCTTCGGCAGCATTACCAGCGGCGCTTCCAATGATATTGAGCAGGCAACCAAGCTGGCACGCAGCATGGTAACGCGTCTGGGTATGACGGAAGAATTTGATATGATGGCTACCGAGGTTGTGGCCAACCGTTATCTGGGCGGTGACGCTGCCCTGCAGTGCAGTGAAACTACAGCAGGCAAGATTGATGCTAAGGTTTTGGCATTGATTAAGGAGGCGCACGCAAAGGCGCGTACCATTTTGCAGGACAACAGGGAAAAGCTGGATGTACTGGCACAGTACCTGCTGGAGAAGGAAACTATCACCGGTGAGCAGTTTATGGCTTTGTTGCAGCAGGAGCAGGCTAAAGAAGCTGCCGGCGAGAACAAGCCGGAAGTATAACAATTACAAGCTTAAACGCAGTTACGTATTCCGTAAAACGGCAACGTGACTGCGTTGTTTTTTTGCACGCAGCGGTAATCGCGGGGAAAAAATAAAAAAATTAAAATTAGCTATTGCTAACTATAAAAATATGTGCTACAATAATCGTGAAGTTAGTGATGGCTAACCAATGTATATCGTCCCTTCCTGATTTTGCATTGCAGCCTTGACCTTTGACCTTGACAAATTCCTTAAGTGCATTGGTTAGCTCCTCTACTTTTAAACAAGCTGCTATTTGCTTTTTAAGCAAATTCATATTTTCTCCTCCAAAAACAGACAGAACGCTGAAAATCCGTTAGGCAAGCGGGTTTCGGCGTTCTGTTTTGTTATAGGCGCAACACTTCTGCAACACTTTATAATTTGTCCAGCATTGCGGCAAGTGCGTTATCTTGGTTTTTGTATAAGTGTCCGTAGGTGTTCAGCGTGGTTTTTATATCGTCATGCCCTAGCCGTTCAGATACGGCTTTAATGTTTGCGCCGTTGTTTATCAGCAAGCTGGCGTGACTGTGTCGCAGGTCATGCACTCTGATTTTTTTTACATCAGCGCCAGCGGCTGCCAGCTTAATAACGTAGGCAAGGTGGTTTCCGTTCAAGCCAATAAAAATAGTATCTCGTGGCTGTGGTTCGTATAGTGTCGCTATGTGGGCATTTAACACGGCACTAGCCTTGCAAGGAATAGTTACTGTTCTTCTTGACTTTGGTGTCTTTGGTGGCGCTATTACATAGCCTGTGGCCGTGCGTGACAGTGTCTTTGTTACTGTTATGGTATTGGCTTTGTTATCATAGTCTGCGATTGTCAGCGCCAATAATTCACCAACACGCAGGCCACTATAAAAAAGCACTGTCAAGGCTGCTTTGTCCTGCAATGTCTGTACCTGTTCCATAGCCTTGTCAAATTCTTCTAGCGTCCAATAGCTGGAGCTATCTGCCTTGCGTTTTCCAATACCGCCAGCAATGCAGGCTACGTTCCTTGCAAGGCCGTAATATTTTACAGCGAAATTAAAAATTGCTGAAAGCTGGCTGTGAATCCGGCGGCAAGAAGTAGGCTTGTACTTTGTCAGCAGTTCATTTTGCCATTGCCGGACGTGCGCTGGCGTTATGTTGCCTATGTTGTCGAATCTCTGAAAGAACGGCAGTATGGAATGTTGAAAAAGTGAATCCTTGCTAATTACTGTGCTTTCTTTTAGCCTTGCCCGGCAATCAGCTATATATAATTCGTACAAGGCTTTGAAGCTCATACAGTTTGTGCCGTGCTGTTGGTTTAGAAAATCTCGCTCGGCTGCTTTGGCGTCCCTAGCCAATTTAAAGCCACGAGTATATTTTCTGTGTGACTTGCCTTGCCAATCTTTATAGGTGCAGACAAAGTAATATTTTCCTGTGGCCTTGTCTTGGTATACTGACATGGTTGTTCCCCCTTTTGGGTGTTGTTTGGCGTTTGGTAACTTGATGATGATGACGATGATGTTTTTTTCGCTTAGGATATACTTCTACAGTAGATTAGTATATATATATATTATTATCCCTTGTTAGATATATATATATATCTTTAGATTGTCCTGTAGTTTTACAGGTACGTTATGTAACTGTAGTTTTACAGGTACATGAGAAAGTGCTTGTTTGCTGTGTTGTATCGTACCTGTTTTTTTATAGGTACGTTATTATACCTGTAATTTTGCTACCTGTAGTTTTACAGGTACGTTAAGGCATTGTCCATTGCCCTTTTAGTGCTTTTCCTAATAAAAAGGTGCTACGCTCTTTCGTTGCATAAGCAATTGCTTCAATCTCTCTTTCTTCTGCAAAACGGCTGTTAAGGGTTTTAAATTTTGACAATTGCTTTGTTAGAACATCTTCTTTTAATTCATATTTAGCGGCTGTTCTTGCAATGAAGTTAGTAGATTTGTGAAGTGCCTGTGGCTGCGCTTCTGATTTTGGCTTTTCTGTTCCACTTTGCAAAGATACAGGCTGTGGTGTTGGAATCGCAGTTGGTAAATCTATAGTTTGGTTGGCCGTAGGTGTTGTTGTAGCTGCTTCTGTATTTAACTTGCGTTTAACAGGATGTTTGGCAAAATTTTTAAGGCTGTTTATAGGTTGAGTGTAAACAATAAAAGTTCTAGTGTTATTACATACTTTGCGCCCCCGGATTGTAGTTATAGTTTTTTCGCCGTCGGTGGCGTTATCTTTTATTTCTAACAATCCTAGTTCAGCAAGCCTTTTGCAACCAGCTCTGACTGTTTTATAAGACAGTCCTCTTGCTGCTGCAATGTTTTCAAATGTAACGTTAAATTTACTGTTAGCGTGTCTTAGTAAAAAGCTGTAAACAAGTTCCACCTTTCCTTTTTCTTTTTCCAACAAGCTATAAGCTTCTTCATGTCCCATGAAGAAATTGCGGTGCGTTCCGTCAGCATTTTTTGCGTTATCAATTAAATTTAAATTGCCGTTCATTATGTTACCTCACTAATAAAAAAGGCTTGCCACGTTGCGGCGGCAAGCCTTGTATGATATAATAATGGTGCTTCTTTTGGCAATTCCGTTAATAGTTGCCGTTGTCGCTCAGCCTTGCCCGCTGGGCGATTTTTTCTTTTTGTGCATCAAATAGTAGGCCGCTCAGAAAACGCTTAACTATAATCTTTTCTGCGTGTGAAAGCTGCCTGTATTGCTTCAATAAGGCGAATTCATCTTGCGTTATGGTACGGCTTTGCATTATTTCACCCCATTAATAAAGGCGAATTTTGCCGCCGCATTGGTCGCAACAAACATAATCATCGCCAGCAGATATACATAAAAGGCCGCTTTGGCATAATTAAAGCGCTTAACTGTCTTGGTTCTCAAATTGCTCACTCCATTTCTTAAATTCTTCTTGCAGGCCTGCGCCACGTAGCAGGTCACACATGATATATAGCTGTCCTTGGATATAGCCTTGGATGTAGCTTTGGTCTTTATCTTTAAGGCTTGCCAAATGTTGTGCAGACAGTACACGATGAAAAATATACTCTTTCAAAAGCCGAAGCTGAATTGTTTCCGGCAACTTTAATTCCATGGTTTATTCCTCCAGCAGCTTAACGATGTTATTTTTTTCTAATCTAGCAATAGCTGTTGCAGGCTTGCAGCCGAATCTATATCCCCATAAAGGGCACTTTACGGCCGGGCACTGTCTGACTTCTGCGCTGTTTTCGCTACAGTCAAGGCACTTTTGGCGAATAGCTTTTGCCATGGTTGCACCGATTTTAGCTTTTAAATAAATTGTTTCCATGTTATCACCTCACTTCTTTAGAACGCTGTTTTGAGCGTTCTTTTTTTGTTGCCCTAGTGTTTGTACCTGTTAAGGAATACGCCTATAAAATAAGCATCCCTGTTGCGTTTGCAGCTCTCAAAAACGATTTCTGAAAGCCTGTTACAGTTCAAGTTTCTTTTCAAGGTAACGGCGGTTAATTCTGCCCCTTAGCGTAAACTTGTTAGCTGCTTCAAGCTCTTTGTTCCATGCCTTTATAAGCTGATATGCCTTAGACTTGCTCACGTGCAATATTGCGGCGACTTCATCAGCAGAATACATCACTGCGCTTAAAGCGCTTGCTTGTGCGTTCAATGTTTCCATGATTTGCCCCCTTACGCGGTTCATAGAATTGTCTTACAGTCTTGTACCTGTTGTTCTACAGTCAAATGTGACAGCGTGACGGCTACTTCTGCAGCTCTGCATCAGCCTGTAAAAAGATTTTGTCCACCTGTTCCGGCGTCAGCTTCCAGCGTTCTTTTAAGGTCTGAATATCAGCGCGGTTAAATTCGCTGTTGTTGTTGCCATTTACGCAGTTAGATACTGTTACTTTGCACTTGCCTAAAGCAATGGCTAACGTCGCCATTGTCTCGCAGTTCTTTGCCATGAAATATTTGAATAATGCGGCGTCCATTGTATCACCTCTTTTCGTTTATCATCACTACAAATTACGATGCTATCGTAATTTAGGATTATTATACATCGTTATTTTTACGATGTCAACGTAATTTACGCTAACATCGTAATTTTATTTGAATAATATCACTTATCCTCTTTTATAATCGCCTATATACTGTTATAATTTAAGTAATTTAGTTGTGGGGTGCTTACTGTGGATAATGTAAAAGAACGCCAGCGCATAGGTGATACTATACGCAAGGCAAGAAAAGAAAATAAAATAAATCAAACTCAATTAGGCGAGTTGCTGGGCGTAGGCGTGCAAGTTATTTCAGATTACGAAAAAGGAAAAGTTAAAGTCATTCCTTTTGAAAAGCGTGTGAAATTAGCTGAAATACTGAATATAGACTTGGATGAATTACTGTATTTTGCTGAAAAAATAGCTTCTGTTGATGAAAACTTCAAACGTGATGTTGAAAAATTTATTAAACATAATCCTGTAGTTGCAAAAGATTTCTTTGAAAGTAAATTTTATGATAATATAGAAAAACTGTATAATGAAAAATATGACATATCATTAGATAATAGCCGCGAGAATTACGAAGCGCAAGCTTTACTTGAAGCGTTGAAATTTTATCACTTCATGATGCAGCATATAGAAATGTTAGCCACAAACACGGAATACAACATTCTACTAGTAGAGTTTTTAAAGGTTTATTATCCAGCTATAACGAAAAAACTTGACGGCATTTTTGTTGATGTCGATACTTTCAAGTCTCAAATATCAGAAGATGCGCCAATAGCTTTTACTGATAGCGAAGTAGTTCCTGTGATTTATCCGTTCGACAAAGCTACTAAAGATGACAGTATTTCAGCTGGTCACAAAGAAAGCAAATAATACTATCTTTTATACTTTCTTTTTCTCTAATAATTAAACAATATATATATTATAATAATATAG
>ERZ652171.573-NODE-573-length-16065-cov-6.43916_pt1 | contig 16065 bp, 1 predicted proteins | sample MGYA00514759_ERZ652171 | MGnify/ENA metagenome assembly ERZ652171 | reverse complement strand
GATAATCAACGGCCTAATCACTCATATGATAAAAAAACTTATTAAATTATTGACGTTAAGGCAAGATGGTTTTATAATTAAAGTATAAGGTTAAGTATAACCTTATGCTTAACTATATGTTTTGTTCCAATAAATTAATAGAATATATCTTACTGCGAGCAGGTGGTCATAACCTTTAGTTAATTGCTGTTTTGCAGAGGATGCTCTAAGATTAATTCAGAAGATTATTGCTTTTTTATACATATCGGCTAGGCATTAATAAGGAGGGAAACTAAGATGAAGGTCAATCGTAAGTTCTTGCGTAGCGCAGAAAGGCTTAGCTTGAGCGCTATTGCGAAAGATTCCGCTGCACAGAAAATTGTCAGCGCTGTTACGGCCATTGGTTTTGTAATGCAGCCTGTAGCTGCATTGGCGAGCACGATTACAAGGGCGGATAAACCTAATGAAAATCTGGCTAATGGCTCTGTTACCAATATTTTTGCAGAAACTGTTGTTGGTAATGTTGCAATTAACAAGTTTGCTGAATTCAAGCTGGACGCTAATAATATTGCCAATATGTACTTTGGCAAGGACAAAGACAACAACAAAGCAGGTAATCTGGTCAACTTTGTTAATTCACGCATTGATATCAACGGCACCGTCAATGCGATTCAGAACAAAAAGATTGACGGTAACCTTTTCTTCTTCAGCTCCGACGGTATGGCAGTGGGCAAAAGCGGTGTGATTAATGCCGGTGCGCTTTACGTTGCTACGCCGACTACGGATGCCTTTGCAAAATATAAGGATTTTACTGAGCAAGATCAGTTTGATACCATAATCCCGGATCAAAACTTTGCCCAGATTCCTATCAACGCCAGCGGTACCATCAGCGTTTTAGGTAAGGTTAATGCTGTTAACGCAGTTAATTTGCGTGCTGCTAAGATTGGCGTAGGCAAAAATGTAAGTGGTGAGACTTTTGATGGCGTAGCTGCAGGCGCAACGGTAACGGAACCGGGTGCGTCTATTCGCACTGGTGTTGTTGATTTTAAGGATATTGTCAATGTTGGTAATGCTAACTCCGGTCTGACTGATGATGCACTTATTGCGGAACAAACTGGCAGTGGCGATATCGTTCTCGCAGCCTCCAACAATTATAAGGATAACTATAGTGTCACGGATGACTTCAGCAAAATTGCCGGGGAAAGCGTTAATGCCGAGCTTAGCGTTGCCAATGGCGCTGAAGTAAAGGCTACAGGCAATGCCAAGCTAAGCGCGCAGGCGTTGAACAATGTTGTAGTTGAAAAATCCGACCAATATAAAGAAAATTATACTCCCTCCACTACTACCAATTCCCATCTTTATGGGCAGATCGTTACTACTAATGCCACAGTCAATGTTGATGGCACTGTTGAAGCAACGCAGGTTGATATTACTGCCGATGCAGTTAACCGTTATGTGAGCGCGGAAAGCAGCGTGCTGAACGCCAGCAACGTTACTTCTAATATTGTGGGCGCACTCACAGCTAACCTTGATGCTTCCTATGCAGTTTTGAACAGCAAGGCTGAGGTCAACGTAGGCCAAAGTGCTGAGATTAACGCCACTGGCAGTGATACTGTCAGCGCGGGCAAGGTTGTTAAGCCGGCGCTGAATATCAAGGCGAACAGCAGCGTGGAAGCCGGCGCTGGCGCCAGCACTGCTTTGCTGAAGGTTATGAACGTGGCAGGCACCAATATCATCCCGGCGGCTGCTGTAACCTACAGCCAAACACATAATGAGGCAGCAGTAAATATTGACGGTACCCTTAAATCCACGGGCGGCACGTCCGTTACTGCCTTGGCCAACAGCAAGGTGAACAGTGAAGCCAAGGCCACCACTATGGATGTTTCTGAAAACCCTAATTTGGGTGATGTAGCGTTGAATATCACTACGGGTGACAACAAGAGCAGTGTTACCATTGGCAAGACTGCGCAGATGACTGAGCTGCAAAAGGACGTCAACATTGAAGCGAAGTCTGTAAACAGTGTGATTACCAAGGCAGAGGTAAGCACAGGTGAAAAGGCTGTAGTTGCTACCGCTATCAACGTAACTGATTATGACAGCAAGGCAAATGTCAACATCAATGGCAATGTAAGCAGCAAGGATGGAAGCCTGTCTGTTAATGCGGAAAATGTTTTGACGGATAATACTGTCATTGCCAACAACGCTATGGGTTCTTCGGCATTTATGAAGAAGATTGTTACCAATATCAAAGGCTCTCAGTCCTTAGATTCGCTTATTGGCGAAAACGGCGCTAAGGATCAATTATTGGGCGGTATTAAAAAATGGCTGGCCAACGCCAAGTACACGCCGCAAAAGCTGAAGGATAAGCTTAACGCGCCGTCTACACCTTCTGCACCGACGCAGCCTAAGCCGTGGGATAAGCTGGCTGATTTCATGAGCACCGGCGTCAGCGTGGGCGTTGCAGTGGAAAGCAATACTGCTGATGTAAAAATTGGGCAGGGTGTTGCGCTTGCTGCCAAAAATGATCTTAATATCACTGCTAAAAGCGTTATTGAAGATACCCAGATGCAAATTACCGGCAAGAGCAATAACTATGACAAGGATACTAGTAATAAAGCACTTGTTAATGCGTCCGTGCTTTACGGCAAGCTGGATAATACTGCAACTGTAACTGTAGCCGGTGGCGAGGAAGCACAAGGCTCTGCCCCTGCTACCAACGTTACGCTTACCGGTGGCAAGGTAAATATTGCGGCCAACAGCAGCTTTGAATATAACCGTATCAACCGCATGGTGCAGGAGGTTAAGGATGCCTGCGCCAAGGTTAAGGCTGCCTATAAAGGTGAAAATCATGCTGATATCGAAGCTAAGGCAGATGCCTTGAGTAATGCATCAGATGCTTTCTTTAATTATGCCAAGGATAACTGCTTCTCTTCTAACGGTGGAGAGCAGGTGGACTTCATGGACCTGTTCGGCGGACAAAAATTCAAGGACTTCACTGACGCCTGCAGCGCTTTGACCGGCGCACTGGGCAATGAAGCAACGGATATTGCTGTAGGTCCGCTTAACGTAGTGAGCGCGGCTGCAGCCTTTGCTAATCCCAACAGCTATCTTAATTTCTCGGCAGGAAGTGCTAACGGCGGCAAGAGCGGCCCTGGAGAAAATGAAAAGCCTGCTACAATTGCGCTGGCAGGCAGTGCAGTAGCAACGGATATCAGCAACAATGCGCGCGTATTAATCGGCAAGAACGCTACGATTACTGCAAAAGACGAGTTGGCAATGAAAGCTGCATCGAAGCAGTTTGATGTATCGCTAGCAGGCAAGCTTGGCTTAAACGGCGGTGGCGAAAGTGCAGTTGGCGGAACCTTTGCCGTTGGCTTGGCTGATGCCAACAGCCTTGTTGCGGTTGCACAGGGAGCGAACCTGACTGCAGGCTCTATAGATATAGGCACAGAAAATAAGATTGACCATATCCAGCTGTCACTTGCTGCAGGCAAAGGCGCAAGCAAGGGCGTCAGCGGCATGGTGGGCTACCTTGAGGGTGCAAGCAACAGCCTTGTTTCCGTAGATGACGAAGCAGTTATCAACGCAGGCACTGGCGCAGTCAACCTCAATGCTAAGAATGATACTAATGTTTATAGCGCAGCCGGTGCTGTGGCTATGGGTGAAACTGCAGGCATTGGTGCGGCAGCAACGATTACCAATTTTGACCGCTATACCTATGCGGCAATTGGTGATAATGGCTATACTGCTCCTCCGCAGGCTACAACTGAGCAGGGTGAAAGCGGCAGCGATAGCGGTGATAAACTGGGCGAGGACGCAAATGCGGACCGCAGCAAGGAAGCCGAAAAGCTGGCGAACACTGCTGCCGAAAAACGTGCAACTCTGCAGCAGCTGGTGCAGAATGCTTCCGGTCTGCGTCAGGGCACAGATGATGGCAAGAATTATACCGAGCAGGCAGATTTCTTCGGCTCCAAGACGGCTGCTGATACTAAAGGCTCTATCAATGCAGGCTCGTTTAAGGTTAATGCTGAAACCGGCGGCAAAATTATCAATGTTGCTGTTGCCGGCGGCGTATCTACCGCTGATGACAGTGGTGAAGCTGGTATTTTTGACAAGCTGGGCACTTTTGTAGGCAACAAGACTAATGCACTCAGTAATAAACTTTTGGCACTTGACCATAAGGTAGCAGGCAAAATTAACGGCCTGATGGACCGTCAGACCGAAGCGCAGACGGTACTGCCTACTGACCAAAAGGCTACAGGCACTGCGGCCGGGCAGCAGTCGAGCGTAACTATTGCCGGTGCAGGCAGCGCAGCAATTAATCTGCTGGATGGCGATACCGGTGCGCTTGTGGACAATGTTAAAATCAACATTGCCAAGGATACTACTGAGAATAAGAATATCACTGTAACTGCCAAGGACACTGCTATGATGGTGGCTGCCGGTGGTGCTGCAGGCATCTCCTGGAAGAAGCTGACTAAGGACAATAATGCGAACAGCCATAATGCAGCCTTTGGCGGTACTGTTGCTGTAAATGATATTGATTCGCAGACCTTGGCGGTAATCAGCAACAGCGAAATTGAAAACGCTGCTGCGATTATCAACAATGCGCAAAAATCCGGCTCGCTGGCAGCTGCAGGCCTGGGACTGGCGCTGGCGAAGAATTCCGGCGGCAATGGCGGCACTAATATTGCTGTTACCGTCAATGCGTCGGTAAATATTGCAGATAATACTGCTTATGCATTGCTGCAGAATAATAAGGTTAATAATGAAAATGTAAGCGGTGAAGACAAGCGTGCAACCTCTATTACCAATACAGCTTTTGATAACGATATTCAGATAACCGGCGGCGTGAACACCAGCCTTTCTATTGGTGGCGATAACGCTTTTGTCGGCGGTGCGACTGTGGCATACGGTTCGCTTAAGAATGATGTGCAGGCGGCCATTTTAGGTGGCACCTATGACAAGATTACTACTGCTGATGTCAAAGCTACTACCAACATGACGCAGGTTGGCGTAGCTGCCAACGTGAGTGTAGCAGGCGGTGCCAAGACCTCCTATGCTTTCTCCGGCAATTCCGCCTACAATAAATTGGATAACTATGCCAACGCAACAGTTGAGGGCGTGACACTGACCGGCGAAAGCCTGAATGTTGCAGCCTATGATACAGCGGAATCTGCTAATACGCAGGCTGAGTATCTTAAAAAACGCGGCCTCGATGCTGATGGCTCTGCCTACCTGGCGCAGGTTAAGGAAGCAGCAGATGAAAGCGGCGACAGCGATAAGCCTACCAATGTTGATATTACCCGCGGCGGCAATGTGATTGTTACAGGCGCGGTAAGCGTAGGCGTTACCACCGGTAACGACGGCGGTAGCGCAGCTGCATCTGTAACTGTCAGCGATATTGACAATGATTATAATGCTAAGATTAAGGACAGCAATATTACGACTACCGGCAAAGGCAGCGGTGATACTTTGGTCGGCACGAACGTTAATGCGGCAAGCCATACCGTTCTGGCAGGCTTTGCGGCCGGTGTTGCCGGAACCGCAGGCAGCTTCGGCGTAGGTGGCAGTGCTAACTGGCAGTCGCTGAACAACGATATTACGGCAACTGTTGAAAACAGCAAGCTTATTACGCCCAAAACTGATGTAAAGGCCGAAAGCGGTGCTTTGGCAGTGAATGTTGCAGGACAGATTGGCGTTACTGCCGGTTCCAACTCTAAGGTGGGCGCAGGCTTGGCAGTTGCCTACAATTCCCTGAACAATACTACCGGTGCGTATGTCAAGGGCAGCGAAATCAGCGGCGCGAATGATGATGCTAGCAGTATTCTCAATGTTGATGCAGCTAACAAGGGTAACGTGTACAGCGTCGGCGCAGCAGTTACTGCAGGTACGGCCAATGCTTTGAATGGCGTGGTTGTTGTTAACCGCGGTCGTAATGATGTAGAAGCTGTTATTGACAAATATGACGGCGAAAATGCGAAAACTGATGGTGGACGTACGAAGCTCAACAACATGAGCAAGGTGGCAGTGAAGTCCGCGGATGACAGCAACCAGCTGGCAGTAGTGGGTGCGGTAAGCGTCAGCGCAGGCAGCAATGCTAAATTTGCGGCTGGCGGCAGCGTAGCTTATAACGAAATCGGCAATATCACCGGCAGCGCTGGCGAGAAAAAGCAAACCAACAAGGCTGCTATCAATAATGCTGATATTACCACTACTGAAGATGGCAAGATTAGCGTCAATGCCGTAGATGAATCTACGCTGACGACTATTTCCGTAGGTACCTCCATTACTACCGGTAATGTGGCCTTCAGTGGCGCAGGCTCTGCTGCTATGATCAAGAAGGATACCGATACAGAGCTTGTTAATACCAATATCAATAAGGATAAGAATAATGCAGCGACTGTGCAGGCTACTGCTGACAGCAAGGGTAAGATTACTACCGTTGCCGTTGTTGCTGCAGGTGCTAAAGACGCTGCGATTGGTGCAGGTATTGCGGTTAACCAGCTCGATGCTGATACCAATACTACTGTTACCAAGGGTGAATACAAGGTTAAGGGCTTCACAGCTGAAGCTAAATCTGACAGCAGCATTCTTTCTGTCGGCGTAGCTGGCGGTGTTGCTAAAACTGCAGGTATTGCCGGTAATATCGGCGTAAACCTGTTAGCGAACGATACTAAGGCTACGATTGACGGCGCGAAGATTAATGCAGACGGCACGCTGGCCGTAATTGCCAAGAGCAAGGATACCCTGCAGAATTTTGCGGGTGCCTTTGGTGTGGCTGCAGGCGGTCAGGCCGGCGTTGGCATGGGTGTAGCCTACAATGAAATCAGCGGTACTACTGAAAGCGTAGTTAATAATGCAGAGCTGACGGCAGCAGGCAATGATGCAGGTGTGGCTGTCAACGAACGCAATAAGGATAATGATGTAGTCAGCGATAAAAAGCACAAAGGCGTTATCATTGCGGCTGATGCGGAGCACAACCTGACGAATGTAGCAGTCAGCGGCGGTGTGGCAGTCAGTGCTGACGTTGGCGTGGGCGTAGCAGGTACGGTTACTGTTAACCGCATTTTGGGCGCAACCAATGCCACGGCAACGGATAGCAGCATTAATGCAGCATTGACCGACCGCAGCAAGGCAGACGTTTATGTAGCAGCAAACGATGCTACCAAGAGCGAAAGCCATGTAGGTTCGCTGGGTGTAGGCGGTGGCGCTGATGGTGGTGCAGGTGTCGGTCTGGCATCTGATACCGGCGTTGTCAGCAGAAATGTAACGGCAATGATTGACGGTGGCAGTGCGAAGAAGCTTGTCAACGGCAATAGCATTGACGTTGCTGCCTTGAATAAGGCGAACATGTCTACCAACTCCTACGGTATTGCCGCAGCTGGCGGCGCTTATGGCGCCGGAGCCGGCGCAGGCACCGTTTCGGTTGCTAAGCTGGACGCAGAAACTACTGCTGCAGTAAAGAATATCCAAGGCACGAATAATGGTTTGGCAATTACTGCTGACCACGTTAACGATATTACGTTGCGCAGCGCTGCTGCCGCAGCTTCCGGCGCGCTCGTGAGCGCTGCCGGTGGCGCAGGCATTGGCGTAGTGGATGATGACAGCAAGACTGTTGCTGAGCTGAGCGGCAGCAATGTAAAGGCTGAAACAGGTGATATTACTGTCAACGCTGCCAACAAGACTGATGTGAAAACAGCAGTCTTTGGCGTAGCTGCCAGCATGGTTGCAGGCGGTCTGAACGTAGCTGTAAATAATTTGGATAACACTGTTTCCACGCTGGTGAAGGATAACAGCAACCTGCAAGCACAGGGCACCTTCGCAGCGAAGGCAGATAACATTGTGAAGACAAGCTTTGTCAACGGTGCGGATGCAGCTGGTGCTGCAGGTATTGCCGTTGGCGTAGGCGTGAACACTATTGATACAGGCGTTATTACTGAAATCAGCGGCAGCAAGATTACTGCCGGTGCTATCGACGTAGCAGCAACCGAAAAGCTGGATGTTAAGCAGTTGGTACAAAATGCTGCTCTCGGAGCACAAGGCTACAGTGCGAACGTCAGCGTAACCACGATTGGCGCAGCAGCTGCAGACCAGTACGGTGACAGCGAAACTAAGGATTCTGATAAAAAGGCAACCTTTAATACGAACGATATTCTCGGTAAAGCAAATGCTGCAATCGCAGGACAGGGAACTGTTGGCACTGTTGCTAAAGACGGCAAGAGCAGCTCTAACGCTGCAGGCATGACCTTTGATAAATATACCGGCAGCAACGGCGAACATCTTAGTGCTGCTCCCGGTACTACTGCCAGCAAGGGCAGCGGCACGGCTGAGGGCGTGCAGGCGAAGGTAAGCGATTCTACGCTGCAGGCAACAGGCGATACGAAGGTTAACGCTCAGCGTACTGTTGACGCTGAGCTGACCTCGGCACAGGTGGCAGCAGGCTTCGGAGGCAACGGCATTGCCTCTTCTGTTGCGGTTCTGAATGTAGAACGCAAGACCGGCGTAACCATCAATAACAGCAAGCTTAGCGGCAAGAATGTAACGCTTGGCAGTGCGCAGGACGGCACATCCGAAATTGATGCTTATCAGGTAGCAGCAGGCGGCACTGCAGGCAGTGCTGCCTACGCGCAGAACAGCCTGCATGGCGCTAATGCTATTACTATTAACAGCAGTACGGTTCAGGCTACAGGCGATGCCAGCTCCAGAGGTACGCTGACAGTTAAGGCAGAGGATACCAGCAGTGCAGCAGTACGTACCATTGGCGCAACTGCAGGCGCTGTGGCTGGCGGTGTGCTGGTAACTAATGCTACAAATAATAGCGATAATACTGTAACTATTGGCGGCAGCAAGTTGATTGCCGGCAAAGAGTACAGTTACGGTAATGGATATTATAATATCGGCAAGGTTGACGTTGCTTCTGTCAAAGCTAACAGCATCACCGCAGAAACCTACGGCGGCATGGTTGGCATTGCTGCGGCGCAGGGCATTGTTGCACTCGCTGCGGATGCAGGCAGCAGCAAGGTTAATGTAACCGGTGCTTCCGGCTTCTTGGGTAACAGCGTAAGCCTGAATGCAACAAATAAGCCTGCAGTACGCGCAGAGGCACAGGCTTATACCGGCGGTCTGCTGGCGGTAGCAGGCGTGGCAGTATCCAAGGCTAAGGCCAGCGGTACGGTAGAAGCAAAAATTGCGGACGGCAGTAGCTTTGCAGCCGATAACGTAGAGATTACAGCAAACGTAACAACTCAGACTGCGAAGGACAAGAACGATAACGAATATGTTGTAGATAATGTAAGCGCCAAGACAATCGGCGCTACTGCCTCCGGACAATACGCTGCAGGCTTCAACACTGCTTATGCAGAAAATGATATGACAGTCAGCGTTGATGTGGGCAAAGAGCAGTATAATGTCAACGCTTTGAAGCTCAAGGCTGATAATGCTTCGGTTATTTCGGCAGATACCCTGGGTGTAACAGTGGGCGGTTATATTGCCAGCGGCAGCAACTGGTCTGATACCAAGACGAACCTGACGACCAGCGTAAAGGCAGCGGGCGTTAAAGAGAATGTATACAACAGCCTGGGCGCTGTAAACATCAGCAGCTCCGGCTACAGTGCAGTAAACAATGATGCCAATGGCTATGGCGGCGGTATTGTAGGCTTCAACCCTGTTGCTGCAAGGTCGCAGAATGAGATTATTACCAATACTACTGCTGATGTGAGCGGCAAATGGCATGGTGTAGGCTCCCTAAAGGTTGCTGCTAACAATGCGGATAAGCTGGATATTCTGGCGGACTCCCTGACGGCGGCTGTTGTCGGTGCCAGCGGCACAGAAATTAAAAACAAGGTTGCGCATAACGCCAACATCAACGTAACAGGCAATATTACAACCAGCGGCAAGCAGTCCTACATTGCAAATAACACGCTGAATCATGATGTTAAGCTGAAGGGCAGCGGTTATGGCGGTGGCAGTATCAACGTCAATGATATGGACAACAAGCTGCAATACACTGCTGGTGTAAATATCAACAATGCAACCTTGAGCGGTACAGGCAGCGCTGGCTCGATTAAAGCGCTTGCTTATACCGACGGCAAGATGGACTATACTAATACGCTTAAATCTGCCGGCGTTGTTCCTGTTACTATCGCAGCAAGCAAGAATGTTATCACCTATAACAACAGCATCAATGTTACTGGCAGTAATCTGTCGACGGCGAAGGCTGATCAGGATATCACCCTTGCGGCAACCGATGAAACCACTGCAACCTTCGATACTACTGCTGATACCCAGGGCGGTGCTGTGGGTGCAGCTTCTGCCAAAACAGATAACACTCTGAACCGCAGCAACAAGATTACCGTTACTAATGGTAAGATACTCAGTACCAATGATGTAAATATTTACGCAGGTGCAAACCTGGACGGCATCACCTCTTCGCTGACCTACAACGTGCTGGCGGATGCATATAACAAGACGGCAGTTCCTCTGGCTACTGCTCCGAAAGCCAAGAACACGATGACGCAGGAAAATCAGGTAAGCATCAACGGCGATATCGACAGTGTACGTCACGTCAACTTCAAGGCTGGCAAGGGTATGACCACCGTATCGACCTCCGCCCGCGAATACAACTTCTATAAGGGCACGAGCGGTAGCGGTTCTGTTACCTCCACCGCCTTGGGCGAGGTAACTCCGGGCGAAACAGTTGCCAATTATGTGGATATTGCCAGCGGTAAAAGGGTACGCGCAGGCATCCATAATAATCTGGAGCTTACTATAAGTGGCAGCACTAACGTTATACAGCCGCAATATAAGGATGGTAAGGTTGTTAAAGACGGCAGCATAGACTTCAGCGGCATCAAGGTTGAAACTGGTGCAGGTCAGGATTGGTTCAATACCAAGCAGAATGTTGTTGCAGATGTGGTTGATCTGGAAAATGGTCTTTATGCCCGTTTGCAGGAAATTAATGATCTCTTAGGACAATATGCTTCTGATTCTGGCGAATATAATATTTTGAACAGTGAAAGAGAGCGCATCCTCACCCAGATGGAGGAGAATGGCTTTGTCAAGACCAGAGTAGAAGGTGGCAAAACCTACAAGAGTATTTTCGATAAGATTTCTTTGCCGGCAGTTGATGTTAAGGATATCGTTGTTTCTGGTGGCAACATCAACATCGAAGCCGATAAGCTGCAGGGCAGCGGCAACCTGACGGCGCAGGGTGCCAATAACCTGACGATTAATAACAGCAGTGACCTGTACCTGAAGATTAACGACCTGGCTATTAAGGATAAGGGTGGCGTAATCCGCTACAACGATGCCGAGGTAAAGAGTGTTGCCGGCTTCAATGGTACAATGAATACTGCTGCAGGCACTGACGCTGATCCGAAGATTACTGTCAAGAGCACTGGCACATCTACTAACGGACTGACTAAGCCTGATATAGGTATCTTTGGTACTGTGCAGAACAGCGCCGGTGACGTTTTAATCCAAAACAGCAATTACAATATCAACTGCAGGCACTGACGCTGATCCGAAGATTACTGTCAAGAGCACTGGCACATCTACTAACGGACTGACTAAGCCTGATATAGGTATCTTTGGTACTGTGCAGAACAGCGCCGGTGACGTTTTAATCCAAAACAGCAATTACAATATCAACGTAGACGGCAATGCCAATATCAGCGCGCGTAACATCGAGCTGAAGGCTGACAAGGGTTCGGTAACGCAGAACAGCAAGGGCCTGCTGCTTATCGGCGGCGACCCGGTAACCAAGTACCAGTTCAGCAATGCTATTGCCAAAAAGATTCAAAGCTATGTTTCCCAACAGGCTATTGCTGGCAAGACTACGATTGATTGGCTGAGCAATATCAGCAGCTACGATGATTATAAGAAAGCTTTGATTGAGCATAAGACCGAGCTTGGGCTTAGTGATGATGAGGTTAAGCAGATTAAGAATTACAGCGTTAACAAATCCAGCGGTATCGTTGCAGGCAACAACGTTTATGTCAGCGGCCTGAATGTTAACCTGGATGGCCTGGTACAGAGCGGCTACAAGGAATTCAAGGTTACGCTTGATGAAAAATCCAACAAAAAAATCAGTAACCTGGATAAGGCCTACGCTCTTAATAAGACTGCGCTTACAGATCAGTATGTTATGTCCAACGAGAAGTATTGCGTAAGCACAAAGGCCGGCGCAGTTTATAACTCAAAAACCGGCGCTTATGACTATACTGTTAAGGTTTACTACAACCCCGCAACTAAGGAGCTGCTGACGGAAGCTATTGAGCCTAACGGCGGTAAGATTTATATTACCGGCGCACTGTCGAGCACTGGCAGCGGCAAGCTGCTGGCAATGGACGGTACTGCCAATATTGCGATTGATACTACGAAGGCAGACCGCAATTTGCGGGTGAACAAAATCACTAATAAGGATATCACCGGTCTCATCAGCATTAAGGATACGCAGAAGAATACCTTGACTGAGTACACTACTGATGGGCAGAAGATGTCCGTTAAAACAACCAAGCTTAATAATAAAGGTAACGTGATTTCTAGCAGTACAACGCAGGTTAATGGTGCTACTACTACTTATGCACCGGCTAAAGGCATGACAATCAACTGGACTGGCGGTACCTCTGGCGACAAGAAGATTGTCAAGTGGCAGTATAAGAAGGACTTCGTTTTCTGGGGTCTGATTAAATACGGCACTACCAAGGACTTTGTCGAGAATGAAGAGGTTAAGAATGGTAAGACGGAGGTTTCTTCCACCAGTATCACTGGCGCCGATCCGCTTGGTCAAGGTACTGTTATCAAGGTGAACAATAATGCCAAGGAATATGGTGTAACGACTAAGGAATATAATGATCCTAATGCAACAACTTACACTCCTGTTGTCGAAAACAAGAAATATTCCGGTTTATCAGGCAAAATCTTCGGCTATGGCAATTGCACCTACACCTGGACTGAAACCCAGATGCATTCCACCAGCAGTACCTATACAATTAAGGGCGATAAGCCGATTAACGTTGGCTTCATGACCGGCGGCAGCGGTGACATCAGCGTTTCCAGCGCCAAGGATATGTATCTTGCAGGCAACATCAGCAATGCAACTAAGGCTGACGGCAGCGCAATCGGCAAGGTTACCTTAAACAGCATTGGTGGCGCTATCAGCTCTGTTGGCAGTGCACGCGTTGACGCGGATGATCTGACTGCTAAAGCAGCCAAAGGTATCAGCATCAATCACAGTGCATTGGGCAACATGGCGAAGCTGAATATTGAAGCAACAACTGGTGACGTAAGCATTAATTCCGACCGCGGCAAGCTGCAATTTGTCGGCGGCAATAAGGGCGCGTTGAACGGCAACCTAGTAATTAAGGCAGCAGGCGACATTACTACGGCTAGTGATACTGTTTTGAACGGCAACCGCATTGATTTCACCACTCTTGGTGCGATTAACGCAGCGATTGCTCCCGGTCAGACGCTGACCAGCAGTGATACCATGTCTGCAAGCGTAAATGCCAATGCGTATGGCGATATTACGCTGACCAACAGCAACGGCGATATGCGCATCGGTCATATTGCCAGCCAGACTGGGGATGTAAGCCTTACAACCAGCGGCAGCTTTATCGACGCAGTAGGCGACAGCACCCTGTCCGACAGCGAAAGCAAGCTGCAAAAGTGGCAGGAGCTGGGACTGATTAACAGTAATGACAAGGCAGAAGAAAGCGCAGCATCTGCAGCGGCAGCCAAGAGTGAGCGTGTGCAGGCACTGGAAAACAGGGCAAAGCAGCTGGCTATGGCAGATAAGAAATATACTGAAGACGCGCAGAATGCAGCTTTGGCAGAATACAAGGCATTGGCAGAAGCTTACAAAACTAATGGCGAAGCAGCCTTCGAAGACAAAAACTATAGCCAGGACGTTAAGGACTGGGCTAAGATGTACGCTGAGGTTGATAACAGCACTGCCTATGGTTGGAGTAAAAATGAGCTGCTATACGCTATTCAGGACAGCGTGCTAAATGCAAAACCCGGCCAGGTACTGACGGTAGATAAGGCCAACGTTCAGGGCAAGAACATCAGCCTGAGCGCAGGCAAGAACATCGGTATCGACGGCGAAGCAACCAACATTGCCTACAAGGATATGGGCAATTTGGATAATCTTAAGCTTTTGGCACAGGCTAAGGCCGGTGACCTTACCTGGAATGATGCTGACAGCAGAATTGAGGTTCGTCAGCAGCGTCAGATTACTGTAAAGCTGGCAGATGGCGGCAAGCTGAATCTGCAGGCAAACACCAGTAAAACTGAAAATACTGGTAATGTTTATCTGGCAGGCGTTAAGGATACGATGCTGGATATTTCCGGTACGATTAACACGACGCAGGATGTTAAGCTGCTCAGCGATAAGGGCGTTCGCATGAACAACGGCAGCATTGTTGCCAATAACCTTATTATCCAGGGCGGCAAGGGCAATGTAGGCAGCAAGGATGCCTTCATCAAGACTAATATCAGCGGTAATTTGGAAGCTAATACCGATACCGGTTACGGTGTATATCTGCATCAGACGGCTGTAGGCAACAAGCCGGCGCAGGTGCTGACAATTCAGAATGCAGCAACAGGTACGCTGGTGCTCAAGGCAGATAATGGTATGCAGATGACTACGGAAGCAGGCAAGAATACCGGTTATCTGAACGCCAACAGCATTAACCTGCAGGCAGCCAACGGCAATATCGGCAAAGCTGATGACGGTATCCGTATTCTGGAAAATAGCGCTGTGATTAACGCTAAAGCAGATAATGGTTCTGTTTACCTGCAGGGCGCAGGCACGAAGGATGCAGGCCTGGTAGTTGACAGCATTACTGCTAAAGGAAATGCTAAGCTTAATCTGAAGGGCAATGTTAACTTCGATAACGGTGAAACTAGCGGCAGCATCAATGCAGGTGGCGATGTAAATGTTAATGGTAAAAACGTTAACCTGAACGCAGGTACTGTTACCGCAGGCGGCGCAAGCAATATCACTGCAGGTAAAGATGTGAACGTAACAACCGGTAGCATTACATCTAGCGGCGCAGGCAACATCACTGCAGGCGGAGACGTTAACCTGAACGCGGGTACTGTTAAAGCAGGTGGCGCAAGCAATATTAACGCAGGTAATGATGTGAACGTAACAACCGGTAGCATTACTGCTGGCGGCGCAGGCAACATTACTGCAGACAACAACGTAAACCTTAACAGCAGCACGCTGGTATTTGGCGCTGATAGCGTAATTACTTCTACTAATGCCAATATTTCTCTTGGTAGCAGTGGCATTACGGTTAATGGTGCAAATAACAACCTGAAATTGGATGCTGCTGGTACCGTGATGCAGGATGCAGCAGCTACGGGTATTACTGTAGATAATCTTATTGTTGAATCTGGCAAGATGCAGCAACTGCTCAGCCAGCAGAATAAGGTGAAGAGCCTGACGATTAAGGGTAAGAACGCAGGCAGTATACTGGTAGTAGATGGCGTAACCAGGTTTAACGGTACGATGGATAATCTGTTGGTTACTGTTGCTGATTCTAATATCAAGGGTGATGTGCTGATAGAGAACTACCAGGCAAATACCGGCAAGATAACCATTAACTCAGCCATCAATACTTCTAAGTACAATGATGCGCATAACGGTAATATTACTGTTAAGGCAGATGGTGATATTACTACGGCTAGTGGTGCTGATTTGAATGCATCTGATAATATAAGCATTAATTCTAAGAAGGGTTCTGTTGTAACCATCGGTAATGTAACTGCCAAGAATGCAGTAGATATCAATGCAGCGCAAGATATTACGGCAGACGGAAATCTCACCTCTAACAATGGTGACATTACCATGGATGCAGGCGGAAGCATTACAACGAATAGCATAGTGAATGCACTTAACAACGTAATAGCAAACGCTAACGGGAATATTGCAACCAACGGCGACGTTAATGCAGAAACTGCCAAGGCAGCTCTTAACTCTAAGAGTGGCAGCGTAACAATGCAGAACGTAACTGCCAACAACGAGGTAGATATCCTGTCTCTTATACACATCTCCGAGCCCACGAGACCGGAGCC
>ERZ652171.571-NODE-571-length-16090-cov-19.8171_pt1 | contig 16090 bp, 10 predicted proteins | sample MGYA00514759_ERZ652171 | MGnify/ENA metagenome assembly ERZ652171 | reverse complement strand
GGACATCACCATGACCATGAGCATGAGGAACACGAGCACGAAGCGCATGATCATGACCACGAGCATGGACATCATCATCACGACCACGAACATCACCATGACGAAGGCGAAACGGAGGAATACGGCATCAGCAGTTTCGTGTACTATCGCCGTCCGTCCTTCGACATTCATAAGTTCGACCGGTTCCTGGCAACCAAATGGCCGCGCAACGTGATTCGTGCCAAAGGGGTATGCTACTTTGCCCACAACCGTGACATGTCGTTCCTCTTCGAACAGGCAGGACGCCAGAAACAGATTACAGAAGCTGGACTCTGGTATGCCACCATGCCCGAAGACGAACTTATTGAAATGATGAAACGCGAACCTGGACTGGTGAGAGACTGGGACGAACGCTACGGTGACCGCATGCAGAAGATTGTCTTCATCGGCCAGCACCTCGACAAGGAACAGCTGATTAAAGACCTGGATGCTTGTCTGGAATAACTTGAAACGAACTGAATAAAAATATGCCTTCCTGAATCCGCCGGTTAAGCGCTTCAGGAAGGCATACTTGTTTTTTCACCTTATATATTATTGACCTTTCCGGCCCCTACTCAATCTACCTCCTGCAACTGGTTCTTCGCGGTGGCATCCACTTCCTGTAATGTGCATTTCCGCAAGACTACCTGTCCTGCCTGCTTGTTCTCCGGCAAGTCAATCCCCGTCAGACGAATACCGCTTACCCGGTCGAACACAAAAGCCGGACGGAAATCATCTTCCTGCAAACGCAGTTTGATGTGACGCATCTGAATTCCTTTCACATGGCGCACATAAAATCCCCACGAAGGCAGTTCCTCAAACATGGTAAACTCCGGATATCCCTTTTCATTTTCAGGCACATCCTTCAACCGGCTCACCGACATGTAGGCCATCCCCCGCGTAGCACGGCCCGGATACACAATCTCGATGTTCTCCAACGTCACATCTTCAATGTCATGCCCCGGTATGCCTGAAATGGAACTGGGGAACGGGTTATGGAAGAACGTCACCGAAGGTCCCCGCAAGTCATAATTAAGGTCCGGACGGCCAAAAGGCACTTCCACATACACATTCTTGATGGACACATGACGCAGGTAACCCGACTGGTCTCCCGAACGATGCCCCAGACGGATAAAAATCGCATTGCCCGTATTCACCGCATGTACATTGGAAACCTGCACATGCTCAATCTCCGCTCCGTCGACCGACTCAATGGCGATGGCCGAACGGTAGGTATCCTTTACCCAGATGCTGTCAATCTTCACGTGCTTGAATCCACCGAGTGACTCCGTACCAAACTTGATGGCACTGGCACTGCTGATGATGTGACAGTTGGAAATAGAAACATCGTCATTCCAAGCCCCCCGGTTGTGCGATTTCAGGCAGATGCCGTCATCGGCAGAGTTGATGTAACAGTTTGAAATGCGTACCCTCTTACAGTCGCTGATATCAATCCCATCGTTGTTCCAGTAAGCCCGGTTTTCGACATGCAGACTGTCCAACGTCAGGTCGGAGCACAATGAAAACGACAATCCCCACGCGGCACTGCTCCGAAGACGGGCATTACGGATCTCCACATTGCGACACCCGCGGATGAAAAGCAATTTCGGACGCGTATTCGGCCGCTTGCGGTATGTGTTATAATGCTTATCCACCAACTCTCCCGTATGATGCAGACTGTCAATCGTCAAGGCCAATTTCCGACCTTGGCCGTCTATGCACCCTTCTCCCATGATACCAATATTTTCAGCTCCTTCTGCATAAATCAATGCCTGGTCAAAATGGTCATCGTTCACCTTCAGTTCCTTCTCCGTGCTGAAACCCGGATAATCATACGGACTCGTACTTCCCAGCAGCACCGCCTCCTTCTCCAGATAGAGCACCACATTCGATTTCAACTGCAAACTGCCGGTGAGATACCGTCCGGCAGGGAAATACAGCTGGCCGCCCCCCGATGCATGTAACTTATCGATGGCAGCTTGCAGGCTGTCTGTATTCAGTGTTTTTCCATCGCCCACCACTCCGTGACGCAGCACATTATATTCAATTGCCGTGGCTGTGTTCATCCACAAGCACAGGCCACATAAAAAAAGAAATAAGGTTTGTTTTTTCATGGTATATCTGTCTATTCACGGGTAAAAATACACATTTCATCAGACAACTACCCTATCATCTGTCCACAAAATGGCGGTATCCATCAGAATTTTTCACCTAAACCCGTAAAAAAAACGTCTTTTTGAGACATTTTACCGCCTCAAAAAGACGCCATACAACGGTTTCCGTTTTGCTTACAGAGACATTCTATCGAGCAATGACAAACCAGCACGGGTCTTGAAGATTTTTTCCCGTACCTTCCGGACAGCTTCTACCGGCAGGTTGTCTTCATAAATATTGACCAGGAAATCCGCTTCCACCAGAATCTGATAGTCCATTCCCTCTATACAGTCATACGTGTGATGATGCCCCACCAGCCAGCATATCCGTTCAATCTGTGCTTCAGAGAATGTGCCCATCTCGGTCAGCAGTTTCCGGGCCTCCGCCGGACCTTCCTGTTCCTGATGTTTTCCGTCGCACACTCCATATTTCTTTTCAGAAATCCGGATACCTATATCATGTACAATGGCGGTCGCTTCCAGAATCAGCTGCGTAGCCGCATCCAATCCCTCTGACAAACCAATCATCCGGGCAAAGTAATGCACCTTGATAAGGTGCTGTATCCGTTTCGGGTCACCCGCATTGTAGGTCACCATCCGGTCTGACAATTCATGCAACTGCCAGACGGCTGTTTTTTTCTCGTTTACTTCCATATCTTGCATTCATAAGTTATCTTTTATTCATTGCATGCCTCGGCAATGTGTTTGACAATGCCCGGTCCTTCATAAATAAAGGCAGAGTACACCTGTACCAAATGAGCCCCCGCATTGCGCATGACTCTTGCCTCGGCCGGTGTCATCACTCCCCCTGCTCCAATCAGAAGCATATCCTTGGGCGCATGTGCCGACAAGTATTTCACTATTTCTACCGACTTATAAATAACCGGCAGTCCGCTGATACCTCCCGCTCCAACCTGCGTCACCTCTGCCTGACTGGAATGAATCAGCAACGAACGGTCCTGAGTTGGTCCCGTGGCAATAAACCCATCCATGTGATGTACTTTGGCAAATTCAATAATGCCATCCAGTTTTTCAACAGGCACATCTGCCGGAAGTTTCAACAAGACAGGCTTGTTCAAACGCTGCTTATGGACATCAAGAGCAGTCAATGCCCCAGCCAAGACCTCTGGAGTCATGCTCCCCCAGTTCACTGTATAATAATCCGCATACTGACCAAACGCTTCATATAATCCTGCAAGGTCGGCTGCAGCCCGCTCGTTATCGGCCGGACTATTGGTATTGATATTCACTCCCAGAATGTATTTTCCCTCACGCTTCCGCTGCAGGTTTTTCAAGAAAACCTCTTTTCCAGGATTATTGAAACCTGTACGCGATACCAATGCATGATCCTCCGGCAAACGGAAAATACGTGGGGAAGGATTGCCTGCCACTTTTTCCGGCGTCACGGTTCCCACTTCCAGAAAGCCAAAGCCCAAATCACTCAGTTCGTCGAAACAACTTGCCTCCTTGTCAAATCCGGCAGAAAGACCCACCCGGTTACCAAAAGTCAGGTTCCGCCATTGAAACGGAGCAGTCTTGGGACGATAGTATGCCCGCACCAGACATTTCACTGGCGTTAAATGACGATACACATGAAGCAACCCCATAATCTGGTTGTGAATTTTCTCAGCATCTATGCGAAACAACCAGGGACGAAGAATAGATTTGTACATAAACATAATATTTTTAGTTTCGTGTGACAAAATTACGACATCTCCTCGAAATTTTATCATAAAAAAAAGTTATCCCTTATTACCTTCCCAAAACGCCTAAGCATTCGGAATAAAACGCCTAAACGTTTTAATCGAAACGTCGAAACGTTTTAGTTGAAACGCCGAAGCGTTTGAAGTGAAACGTTTAGGCGTTTCAGCACAAACACTTAGACGTTTTCAGAAGGCCTTCAAAAGTCTTCTTTTCTCTTCATTTAAGTTCTACTCACCACCTCCACGCAGCTCAGTGTATGGTTCACCCGCTCCACGTGAATCTGCGTGGCAATCCGTTCGCGCAGGGCCTCCACATGACTGATGATACCCACCTTCTTGCCGCCAATCTGGTGCAGCCTTTCGAGCGACTCCATCACCGTGTTCAGGTAATCGCTGTCCAGCGTGCCGAATCCCTCGTCAATGAAAAGCACATCCACCGAAAGACTCTTCCGGTTGAGCGACGACAGTCCCAAGGCCAGTGCCAGCGACACCAGGAAACTCTCTCCACCCGAGATGGTGGAAGTGGGACGCTTCACCCCACCCTGGTACTCGTCGCGCAACAGGATAGTCAGTCCCCCCGGCGGACACTCCATCCGGTAGCGGTCGGTCAGGCGGCTCAGGTAATGGTTGGCCCCGGCCAGCAACTGGCGGAGCACATAACTTTGGGCGATGTTGCGGAACTTCTTCCCGTCGGCACTGCCGAAGAGGACAGCCACTCCCGCCCAACTGTCCACTTCCTTCTGTTTCACCTCTATCTGTTCCTTGAGTTTCCGGATGCGCTGCAAGCCCTCTTCCTGATGCGCCAAGACCTGCGCAATGGCCCCCAGACGGGACACCTTCGCCGTCAGCGCTTCCTCCCGGCGGGCCATCGTTTCTTCCACGACCTCCGGCGTCACCGCCTCCCTGTCCTGCGGACGCTGCGCCCGATGCCCCTCCAGTTCACGGGCCACCCGCTCTTTTTCCGACCGGCACGCAGCCAGTTCGTTGTCCAGTTTCTGCAAGGTACGGCGGGCCGTCTGCACTTTCTCCAGCTCCAGCCCCACCAGCTTCTCCAGGTATTCGCCCGAGATTTCCGGATGGGCCGCCAGGAAGGCTTCTACGCCCGCCCTCTTTTCTTCCGCCAGCTTGCGGGAAGTCTGCAAAGCCTGACAGGCGGAAAGCACCGCCGCGTGCAAGGCATTCCACCGGGCCGGAAGCCCCTCGGGACACGGACCGTCGGGCACCGCCTCCCCGTCTGTCTCTTTCCAGGCCGGACACACCGTCCAGATGGACAGCCGTATCTCCTCCACCTGATTCTGCTGCCCCGTGAGCGACTCCACCTGATGCGCAAGTCTTTCCTTCTCTTTCTGCCGTTCCGCATAACGGGCCACTTCCTCCTGCAAGCGGGTGATAAATTCCTCCCGGCCGGTCTGCCAGTCGGCTTTCCACGGGACAAAAGTCACCAGCGCCTCCCCTTTCTCCATACACTGGGAAACGGTGAACCGCTCCCGCGCGAGGGCTTCCTCCAGCATACGGAGTTCCGCTTCCAGACGGGACACGGCCTTGTCGGCCTCCTCCACCTTCCGGTGCCACTGCTCCCGGTCGGCGGTCAGCGCCTCGCGTGCCTTGGTCAGCCCGTTCAACCGCTGCTGCAGTTCCTCGGCCTGCTGCCACTGGGTGTCCAGCCGGCCACAAACCTCCTGCTGTGCCTGCAACGCCTGTTCCACCTGCGCCATCCCGTCGGCTGTCTCCGTCACCGCGGCCACCAGCAGCTGCTGCTTCACCGCCGCCTCCGCCTGCCGGAAAGCCGCTTCTGCCGCCGTTTCCTTCTTCGCTTCCATGGCTTCCTGCCGCGTCAGGGCACGCACCTCTGCCTCGGTCCGGGCCAAGGCCGCCAGTACCTCTTCCGTCCGGCGGGTCTTTTCCGACAGCAAGACACGTACCGGCTCCAGCAACGACACAAAGTGGGCTTCATTCTCCAGATCCTCCTCCACCGGACGGCCACAGACCGGACACACATCGCCTTTCGACAGCCGGGCACGTGCCTCCCGCGCCCAGTCCGTACACGCCATCTGCTGCTTGTCGTACACCTGCTGCACTTCCTCCTTTTCCTTGCGGCACGCCTCGGCCTGTGCTTTCAGTTCCTCCACCGCCTGCTGCTGCCGACGGCTCTCTTCCTGCAAAGCCTTCCGGTTCTGCTGCACCTCCAGCCAAGCCTTTTCCTTCTCCATCCGGAGCGCCAGTGCCTCCCGCAACGCCTTCCAGTCGCCCAACCGGGTATCGGCTGCCTGCTTCTCCCGCCGGAGCTTCTCCGGCTGCAAGGCCTCCAGCTGCGTGCGGCAAGCCGTGACTTCCGCCTGTTTCTTTTCTTCTATCTTCCGGGCTTCTTCATACGCCGCTGCAGCCTTCTGACGTGCCTCGGCTATCTTCCGCTGCTCTGCCCCCTTGTGGACCTGCTCCTTCCGGCAATCCTCCGTCACCTGAAGCGCCCGCCGAATTTGGTCGGACAAGGCCGTGAGCGACTGCACCGCCTCGTACACCGGCACCTTCTCCTGCACCCCGGCGAGGAAGTTCTCGCACGCCGCCAGTTCCTTCCGGCTACGGTCGCGCACCCGCTCCAACCGGACATACTCCCCGTTCAGGACATGATACTTCTGGGCCAGCCGGGCCAGTTCCTCTTCCGACGTGCGGATGCGCTGCTGCAAAGTCACCTGCTCGGTCCACTGGAAACGCACGTCAGCCGTACGGTCCCAATCCTCCAGCAACGCCTTGTTGCGCCTGTAGCCTTCCGACTCCACCCGTTCCGTCACGGTCTGGAGCGCCTTTCCGGCCTCCTCCTGTGCCAGTACCAGCTTTTGCTCGTCGGTCATCCATTTCCGCAAATCCTGCCATTGCTTCAGTTCCTTGCGGAGTGTCGTGGTCTCTGCCGTCACCTGCGTCTGTTCCGCCTGCAACGCCACCAGCTCTTCGTCGCCCAACAGCACGATGCCGCCCGTCTGTGCCTTCAGTTCCTGCAACTCGGCCTCTTTTTCGGTCTTCATCACATAGATTTCCCGGCTGATGCGCGAATAGATTTCCGTGCCCGTGAGTTTCTCCAGGATGTTCGATTTCTCTTCCTCCTTGCTCTTGAGGAACTTGGTAAACTCTCCCTGCGCCAGCAGCGTGGTCCGGCAGAACTGCTCGAAAGTGAGGCCGATGCGCCGTTCAATCTCCGCCCGCGTCTCCGTCGACTTGTTGGTGAGCGGGGTACCGTCCTGCAAGGAAAGGGTCCACACCACTTTCTGGATTTTTCCACCCGCCTTGTTGCGCGCCCTTGCCACGCTCCACACCGCCCGCAGAGCCTCCCCCGCGGCATCCGTGAACCACAGTTCCACCTGCGCCGACACACTGTCGCGCCGCATCAGCATGCGGGAATCGTCGATGCTCACACCTTCCGTCTGCCCCGAGAAACTGTCGTTCTCGTCCTGATAGCGTTCGTTGGCCGCCTGTTTCAGGCGGGGCGTGGTGTTGTAAAGGGCCAGGCACACCGCATCCAGCAGCGTGGACTTGCCCGCTCCCGTCGGTCCGCAAATCAGGAAGATGGAATCCTCGCCCAACGGCCCGTGTGCAAAGTCAATGCACGCCTTCTCGATGGAAGCAATATTTTCGATAATGAGTTTCTGTAATTTCATGCGTTCTTATTCCTCTTCTTGGGTCTGCACCCGTTTCACAGCCTCTTCCAGCAGGTCGAGCATTTCCGGCGAAATGTCGCGCTGGAACTTATCGCGATAATAGATGGCGGCCACCTGCGACGGAGAGAAGGTCTGCAAGCGGTCCACGTCGAGTTCCGTCGTGTCCTCGGTCGGTTCCGCCGTATCCCGTTCCCACTTGTAACGGCAGAAACGGCACTGCTTGCCGCGGGTCAGTTCATAGGCCCGCTCCATGCAATAGGCCGGAGGCACGTCCTGAATACGGACATGCAGCTGCACGTACAGCTTTTCTTCGTCGGGAAGGGCCTGCAAGACCGCCAAAGCTTCTTCCAAGGGGACGGCCTGCGCAGGCAGCACCTTCAAGGGCCAGAGGTTCCGCACGGGACACGTACGCACTTCAGGCGCAGCACCGTGTGAGGTCAGTTCCACTACACTCACGGAATGTCCGTAACTCTCGTCGAAGCTGACGGGCAGCGGGGAACCGCAATAGCGGGCCCGTCCGCCGGGCAAGGTCTGTGGAAAATGAATGTGTCCCAGGGCCAGGTAATCATACCCCTCGCCCATCAGACGAATATCGGTGTAGTCCATGCCACCGCGTCCGTCGTCCTGTCCGGTAATGTCGCTTCCCGTCACGGCCAGATGGGCCATCAGCACCACCGGCAGCCGGGCCACGTTCCGCTCCGCCACCCGGTCGAGCAAGGTCTGGATAAAGAAGCGCTGCCGGTCTTCGCGCGGCACCTCCTCGTCCAGAGACGGGAAGTTCTGCGGATACACATGAGGTAGGGCCACCACATAGCCCCTCAGTTCCCCGTTTCCGTCCTTTACCTCCACGAGATGACGCTCCAGGTCCACCTCGCCCGCCTCGTTCCGGCAGATGGAGCCGACCACGGTCACTCCGGCATACTTCCAGAGGTTGCGGCTGATTTCCAGTTTGGAACTACTGTCGTGGTTGCCCGCCGTAATGACAATCTGCATCGACGGACACGTCTCGTGCAAGGCCACCAGGGCATCGGTGTACAACCGCTGGGCAGAGGCCGAAGGGCTACAGTAATGAAACACGTCGCCCGACACAAGCAACGCATCGGGCTGTTCTGCGGCTACCCAGTCGCGCAGCTGCCGGAGGAAATCCCGTTGTTCCTCGCCCCGGTCATAATCGAACAGCTGCTGCCCCAGGTGCCAGTCACTGGTATGTATGATTTTCATCCGGCTTACAACGTTTTAGGGGGATAAAGAGTGTTCCACCACGTCGGGTCATCCTGCAACCATTTGGCAAACCACGCAAAGATGGTGTTCTGCCACTGGATACGCTTCTGATAGTCCAGAATGTGATGGTCTTGTCCGTCCACTACCACCAGGGCCGTTTCCCGTCCCAGCAGTTTCAGGGCCGTGAACATCTGAATGCTTTCGCCCACCGGCACATTGGTATCCGCCGAACCGTGGAGGAAGAGCAGCGGGGTGTGTACCTTGTCGGCATTGAACAGCGGACTGTGGCCGACAAAGAGTTCCGGGTTCTGCCACGGGTAACTGTTGGCAGCCGACACCTCGCTGTAGGAATAGCCCCAATAGCCTTCGCCCCAGTAGCTGGTGTGGTCGCTGATGCCGGCATGCGAGATGGCAGCCGCAAACAAATCGGTCTTCGTCTGGAGGTACTGGGTCATAAAACCGCCGTAGGAAGCGCCAATACATCCAATCTTCTTGCCGTTGACAAACGGATGGGCTTCCACAAACTTGCGGGTGCCTTCAATGATGTCGTCGGCCACATAGTCGCCGAAAGTGTTCACATGGCGGGCAGAGAACTCCTGACCGAAGCCAGTAGCTCCGCTCGGCTCTATCACATACACCACGTAACCCAAGGCGGCATAGGCATGGTGCGGATAACGGCTGCCGAAGTTCCGGCTAGTAGGACTGCATCCGCCGTAGTAGTTCACAATCATCGGGTATTTTTTGTTCGGGTCAAAATGAGGCGGCAGGTAGTAGCGTCCGCAGATGGTATCGCCCCGCGAATTGACAAAATCCCAGGCCTTGCATTCGCCCAGCAGCACATCTTTCAGTTCCCCGTGCAAATCTTCTTCCAGCTTCGAGGCATCCTTCTTCAAATCGACCACATACAGGCGGTGCGCATTGGAGGCACTTTCCCCGTAGAACGACAGGGAAGACGCCTGCTCGGCCACGGAGAATCCCAGTACCATTTCTTCGGGCACATTCACCTTTTCAATGTGCTTCTTTGCCGGGTTCAGACGGAACAGGGAGATGCAGTCGCGGTCTTCCGCATTGAAGTAGACACAGTTGTCGGCAGCCGACCACACCGCCTGCATCACGTTCGGGTTGAAGGTCTTGGTGAGCGGTTCAATCTGCTTGCTCTGCAGGTCCATCAGGTAAAGCTGGATGTCAATCATACTCGGCGTCTGCCCTTCCTTCACGTTCTTGCCGATACCTCCCAGACACTCCGGCGAACCGGCCAGCAGCACCTGACGGCCGTCGGGCGAGAAGAGGGCGTTGGTCAGGAAGCCGTCATCTTTCACCAGCTCTTCCACCTGCAAGGTCTGCACGTCCATCTTGTAAAGCGAGAACAAGGTGGTCGGACGCTTGCCCATGCGGTGGTTGGAAGCCATCATCAGGACATACCGCCCGTCGGACGAGATATCCGTGGCCCACACGTTCTTGTAGCCGAAGGTCAGCGGCTGGCAGACCCCCGTCTTCACGTCGAAACGCGCCAGATAGGTACGGTTGCGCCATCCCGGCTGACGGTCGTCGGGGTCGATGAACTCATAGATTTCCTTCTTCTCTTCCGGACCTTTCTGCACCAAGGTAAACAGCAAGTAGTCCTCGGTGGGCGCTACCCGGAAACTACCTTCCGGCAAGTGGCTCACCCACACTTCCTCCTGTCCGGAGACAGGGTCCACCGTCACCAGTTCCCGTCCGGATACGCCCTGACGTACATAATAATACTTAGCGGAACGCGGCATCCAGTGCAGCGTCTCTTCCCGCGTAGCCAGCACCTTGCCGGTCTTCAGTTCCTTGACCTTGGTCTGCGAGGTAGTCTTTCCGCCTTCCTTCGTCACCGTGTACGAAGTAATCAGGTATTTCCCGTCGGCTGAAAGCTCGGTGCCTGTGATACGGGTGCCGTGGAGCACATCGGCCAGGGTGAACAGACGCCCCTGTTCGGTACGGAGGCTGAACACCCCGTCCTGCTTGGCATCGAGGCTCACTTTCGGCACACTCTGTTCGCCAGGCACAGAAAGGTATTTGATGACCACCTGATGGGTAGCCGGATCCAGCGACAGCGAAGTATCTTCCACCCGCTTGCCGTCCACGTACACCTGATAGTGGGAAGCCCCCTCCACCTTCAGCGACACCTGGCCGTAGTGCGTGTTCTCCAGCACGAAGCCCATGAGGTGCAGGGCATAGTCGGACGAAGGTGTCAGCTGTCCGGCCTGCTTCACCTCCGCTCCGTCGAGCAGGGCAAACGACACCGGCGTGTCCAGCAGTGATTCCGCCTTCCACGGTTTGGAATTAACATCCACACTGTCAATCTGATAGGGTTGCATCAAGGTATAGGGACCTGCGTACTTGAACGAGGTCACTTCAATATTCTCGGCATTCACCAGCATGGCTCCGCAAAGAGAGCATGCTATAAAAAGTTGCTTTTTCATCTCTTTTTTTCAGTTTATTGCCACAAACATAATCAAAAATCATCATTTTTTATGTATGTTTGTAGAACAACTAACAAAGAGCACCATGAAAAAACATCTGAGCGTATATGCCATTTCCCTGCTGATGCTGGCAGGATGTAGTTCGGTTCCTATCACGGGCCGTAAACAATTGTTGCTGGTCTCCGATCAGGAAGTCTTGTCTTCCAGTCTGACCCAATATAACAGTTACATTAAAAGTGCCCAAAAATCTACCAATGCTGCCCAAACGGCCATGGTAGTAAGAGTGGGAAAAAACATTGCGGCAGCTACGGAACAATACCTGCGAAACAACGGACTGGCAGCAGAGATTAAAGAATTTTCCTGGGAGTTCAACCTGGTAAAAAGCAGTGAAGTAAATGCTTTCTGCATGCCAGGTGGAAAAATTGTGGTATATGAAGGACTGATGAAACTAGTATCATCGGATGATGAACTGGCTGTCGTTCTAGGACATGAAGTAGCTCATGCTGTAGCTAAACACAGCAACGAACGAATCAGCCAACAAATGCTGACGCAATATGGTGCGCAACTGTTGAGCGAGAGTCTTTCAGAGAAAAATCAGATGATACAGACCATCGCCAACACAGTATACGGCATCGGATCTCAATATGGAGTAACCCTTCCCTTTTCACGCAAGCATGAGTCGGAAGCTGATTATATGGGACTGATTCTGATGACCATGGCAGGCTACAACCCTGACAAAGCCGTGACATTCTGGCAAAAGATGTCGGCCAGTTCGGGAGGGAAGGTACCGGAACTGCTGAGTACACATCCTAGTGACGCACGCCGTATCAGCGATATCCAGAAGGAACTTCCTGCCATCAAAGCTAAATTTGGAAGAAAATAAAAATACACACCTGCCATGAAAAAAATCGTAATATTACTTTTGGCTGTATCCTTATTAAGCAGCGGATGTGGAACGACACAACCACAACGCACAGGCGCCATCATGGGTGGAGCTACCATCGGCAACAGTGTAGGGGGTGCCATCGGGGGACTGATTGGAGATTCCCGTCACGGCTGGCGAGGAAGTTACAGAGGGTCTGCAATAGGAAGCATTGTCGGCACACTGGCGGGAGCTGCCATCGGGGGAGCGTTGACAACTCCCAGAACACGCGAGAACAACAATCCTCAACGTGAACCACAAAATCAACCCGTAGAACAAGTTGCTTCTTCCTATGATTTCCAATCATCGCTTTCGTCTTTGCAAATCCATAATCTGCGGTTCATCGATGAAAACCGTAATCATATTCTGAACGCAGGAGAAAACAGCAAGATTATTTTTGAAATCATGAACGAAGGCAGTGAAATAGCCTATAACGTGATTCCCAGTGTAACCGAAATCAGCGGAGCCAAACAGATACACATATCTCCGTCTATCCTGGTGGAACAGATTCTGCCGGGCAACGGAGTGAAATATACAGCGACCGTCAGCGTAGGCAAACGTGTGAAAAACGGCACAGCTACTTTCCGTGTGGCTGTCACCGATACCCGCGGACAAATTTACGACCGGCAAGAATTTACGTTGAATACGTCACGCTGACTTTACTGACCACTATTCTAAATTAGACCATCATGGAAAAAGAACAATCGTTATGTAAAGAAAAGAAACGGGTGGAGCTGCATGAACCTAAGCACTATAAAGTCGTGCTCCACAACGATGACTTCACCACCATGGACTTCGTGGTGAAGGTACTCAAAATCGTGTTTTTCAAATCGCAGGAGGAAGCCGAATCCCTGATGCTGAAAGTGCACCAGCAGCAGTCGGCCACGGCAGGAGTCTATTCTTACGATATCGCGCAGTCTAAAGCGCAAAAAGCTACTCAAATGGCCCGTGAAGAAGGATTCCCCTTGCGACTGACCGTAGAACCCGAAGATAATTAAACAGTAAAACATCAATGAGTCACATCGAAAAATCTGTATATGTAGACAAAGCGCTTTCGTTTGCCCAGGGGTTGGCCTTCCGTTACCGCCATGAATTTATCACCCCTGAGCACATTCTGAGCGCACTCTTTAACCAAGACCCTTTCGTGGAAGCTGTGGAAGAATGCTTCTGTCACATTCCTGTGATGGAAGAGGAAGTAGACGAATACCTTGCTCAAAAAATGGAACAAGTGCCGGAAGACACTCACTACGAGTTGCAGTTCTCGGCACAGTCGAACTTGCTGTTCCAAAATACATACGCCTTCGTAGAATCATCGAATGCGGAGGTACTGGACATTCCTCACGTGGTACAGGCCATGTTGCTGTTACCCGACTCGTGGGCTTGCTATTTTCTGAAAAAACACCTGAAAGAACGGATTCCCGACTTTATCAGCCAACTGGTGGTCATCTATGGAGATGATCTCAGTCTGGAGGAGAACGATTCAGAAGAGTCACACGGTCCATGGAAAAATTTCGTCACCTGCTTGAACGAGCAACTGAAGCACCACAACCCGCTTATCGGCCGGGAAGAGGAACTGGAACGCACCATCGAGGTACTGTGCCGGAAAGAAAAGAACAACCCGCTGCACATCGGCGAACCGGGTGTGGGAAAGACAGCTCTGGCCTATGGATTAGCTGCCCGCATCGAGGCTGGGGAGGTTCCTGAACGACTGCAAGGAAGCCGAATTTACGAACTGGACTTAGGAAGCATGCTGGCCGGCACGCAATACCGAGGCGACTTCGAACAGCGACTGAAAAACGTCATGAAGAGCCTCAGCGCGGAAAAGAAGGCCATTCTCTATATCGACGAGATACACAACCTCATCGGTGCCGGACAAATCGGTGAAGGTTCGATGGATGCGTCGAATATGCTGAAACCGTATCTGGAACAGGGAGATATCCGTTTCATCGGTTCCACGACCTACGAAGAATACAACCGGTACTTCTCACGCAGCAAGGGAATGGTACGTCGCTTCCAGCAAATTGACATCCAAGAGCCCAGCATCGACGAAGCCGTCCGCATCGTGGAAGGGCTGAAGGAAAAATACGAAACGTATCACCACGTGACCTATGAGCCGGGAGTCATTGAATATGCTGTCAAGGCGAGCGCCCGCTACATCAGCGACCGTTTCTTGCCCGACAAGGCCATCGACCTGATTGACGAGGCCGGAGCCTACCGGGAAATCCATCCGGCAGCCGACGGCGCACAAACGGTCGACAAGAAACTGATTATGGAAGTCTTGTCGCGTACTTGCAAGATTGATGCCAATGCCCTCAAGGAAGAAGACAATGCAGCCTTGGAAGCATTGTACGAGCGAATGTCCGGACAGATTTACGGACAGGACGAAGCCATCAAACAGGTGGTGGAGGCCGTGCAGATGGCCAAAGCAGGACTGCTGGACGAGAACAAGCCGCTGGCCAGCCTGCTGTTTGTCGGCCCTACGGGAGTGGGAAAGACAGAAGTGGCCAAGGTACTGGCATCGGAACTGGGCATCTCACTGGTACGTTTCGACATGAGCGAGTACATGGAGAAGCATACCATCGCCAAACTGATTGGTTCGCCGGCAGGATACATCGGCTACGAAGACGGAGGCTTGCTGACGGATGCCATCCGGAAAACACCCAACTGCGTGCTGTTGCTGGATGAAATCGAAAAAGCACACCCTGACATCTTCAACATCCTGTTGCAGGTGATGGACTATGCGGTGCTGACCGACAACAAGGGACGGAAGTCTGACTGCCGCCACCTAATTCTCATCATGACCTCGAACGCGGGGGCACAGTATGCACACCAGGCATCCATCGGCTTCAATAGTCAGGTGACCACAGGACAGGCCATGCTCCGCCAGGTAAAGAAAACGTTCAAACCGGAATTCTTGAACCGTCTGTCGGCGGCTGTGGTCTTCCATGACATGAGCCGGGAAATGGCAACCCAAGTGCTCGACAAGAAGCTGCGCCAACTGGACGAGAAGCTGGAGCGCCGCCATGTCTGCCTGCACCTGACCCCCGAAGCCCACGAATGGCTATTGAAGGAAGGCTTCAAGCCGGAATATGGAGCCCGGGAAATGGACCGTGCCATTGCAGCCCACCTGAAACCGCTACTGATGCGCGAAATCCTCTTCGGCTCGCTGAAGCAGGGAGGCGACATCACGGTCACTGTAGCAAACAACCAACTGAGTATTCTCTCATAATCTGTACACCATGGTTTTCCAACTGACTAAAAAACTGGCTTTCCCCGACCCGCACTGGGGAGACCCCGACGGCTTGCTGGCCATCGGGGGCGACTTGTCGGTCGACCGGCTCATCCTGGCCTATTCCAACGGCATCTTCCCCTGGTATGCGTTCCGACAAAAAGTCATCCAATGGTGGTGCCCCTTGCAGCGTTTCGTCATCTTCCCGGGAGAGATTCACATCTCCCACTCCATGCGCACGCTGATGAATAAAAACACGTACAAAGTGACGTTCAACCAAGCCTTCGAGGAAGTGATACGGAATTGTTCGAAGCTCCGCATCGACGAGGAAGGAGCCTGGCTGGGCGAGGAAATGATTGAGGCTTACATCCGCCTGTACGAGCAGAACCTAGCAGCCAGTGTGGAGGTGTGGGAAGGCGACAAGCTGGTCGGTGGACTGTATGGCGTGACCCTCGGCACGTGTTTCTTCGGAGAAAGTATGTTCTCGCTCGTGCCCAGTGCCTCCAAGCTGGCCCTGATCCGGCTGGCTCAACTGCTGCATGCCCACGGAGGCACCCTCATCGACTGCCAGTTTGAAACGCCCCACCTCAAGTCAATGGGCGGGCGTTACATCAGTTACGAAGAATACATGAAATATTTGAGAGCAGAATAAAATCCATCAAAAGAGGCTGTCTTTTTAGGGCACCCCTTTTTAGACGGGTGCCAGCAGGCACCCGTCTAAAAAAGAGTTCACAAATTTAACGA
>ERZ652171.432-NODE-432-length-21068-cov-28.5298_pt1 | contig 21068 bp, 12 predicted proteins | sample MGYA00514759_ERZ652171 | MGnify/ENA metagenome assembly ERZ652171 | reverse complement strand
AAAACATAAATCATACTCTATGAAAAATGGCAAAACGATGATTATATAACGAAAAGAGGATGCATCATTTTGACACATCCTCCATTTTTTTATTTTAATATCATGAGACAGTTACTATTACTATCAGCATTTTTAGGTTTAAATTTAGTTTCTTTGGGGCAGAATGTTTGTCCTAAAGAACTTTGTGGTAATGTAAAAGGCAAAGAAATCTACATCCCCAAGGATTTGCAGGGCATGGACCTCCATAACCCGGACTCTAAATGGAGCTATCAGCGGATGTGCTGCACGGACAATGTGGCGATATTTTGGGAGAAGGGATTCGGCAATGACCTGGCGAATCCTCCTCAGTTGAAAGGACACGACATGCATGTGGATTTGAACAACTTGACGGATAAGCTGGAAAAGTTTTATACGTTCTTCCGGGATTCCCTGCAATTCACCAAGCCGGGGTCGAAGAGCGACCGTTACCGGATGATGGTCATGATTAACTATTCGCTTGAGGGAACAGCCTACGGCGGGGATTATGACCAGCAGATTGGAGCTTTGTGGGTGGCACCCAACCGTATTCAGGATGAAAAGCTGAACTGTGTGGCACACGAACTGGGCCACAGTTTCCAGTCGCAAATCTCGTGTGACGGAGAAGGAGAGGCTTGGGGAGGCTCCGGTTTCTTCGAGATGGCTTCGCAATGGATGTTGTGGCAGGTCAATCCGGACTGGCAGACCGACGAGCGTTATCACTGGGATGCCTTTACGAAACTGACGCACAAGGCCTATCTGCATTTGGAGAATATCTATCACTCTCCGTACATTCTGGAGTATTGGGGAGTGAAGCGGGGACGTCCCATTATTGCCGAACTTTTCCGGCAGGGAAAGAGGGGAGAAGACCCGGTGATGACGTATAAACGGCTGACGGGACTGTCGCAGGAGGCTTTCTGTGACGAGATGTTCGACGCCAGTCGCCATTTAGTGAACTTGGACTTTGAACGGGTATGGAAGAATACGCGGCCTTATGCCAACCAGTATGATTGTAAGCTGTCGAAGCAGGCTGATGGATGGTATCAGGTGCCCGCTGAGGTTTGTCCGGAAAACTACGGCTTCAATGTCATTCCGTTGATGGTGCCGGAACCGGGTACCAAAGTGGAATTGCAGTTTGAGGGATTGAAAGGCTCGCAGGAAGGTTATGTATCGGTTCATCCGGAAAAAGCAGGCTGGCGGTATGGTTTTGTAGCCGTAAAGGCGGACGGAAAAAGTCTGTATGGGGAAATGAGTGCCAAGCAGAAAGGAAAACTGACTTTTAAGGTACCTGAAAACGAGAAGTTAGTATATTTGTGGCTCGTAGTGATGGGGGCACCGGAAGAGCATTGGATGAATCCTTCGCCTCGGAGCGGGGAAAAAGATGCACAATGGCCTTATCGCATCAGACTGAAAGGTACGGATTTAAAGGACTAAATGGATAAAACTATGTTTGCAAAAGAAACGTATGTCGCCCGCAGGCGGCAATTGAAGAAGAGTGTGGGTTCAGGCCTGCTGCTCTTTTTAGGGAACGACGAGTGTGGAATGAATTACGAAGACAACACGTACGATTACCGGCAGGATTCTTCTTTCCTGTATTTTTGGGGATTGTCGTATGCCGGACTGGCTGCAGTAATTGACATTGATGAGGATCGTGAAATTATTTTTGGCGATGAACTGACCATCGACCATATTGTGTGGATGGGTACGCAGCCCACTTTGCACGAGAAAGCGCAGCGGGTAGGAGTCATGGAAACACGGCCAATGGCAGAACTGAAGGTGTATGTGCAGAAAGTAATGGCACAAAAACGGATGGTGCATTATCTGCCGCCCTACCGTGCCGAGCATCGGTTGAAATTGATGGACCTGTTGGGCGTGAAGCCGGGAGCGGAGATGCCTTCCGTACCGTTTATCAAAGGGATTGTCGACTTGCGGAATCACAAGACGGAGGAGGAAATCGTGGAGATTGAGCGGGCTTGCGACGTGACTGCAGAAATGCATCTGGAAGCCATGCGGGTGTTGCGCGTCGGCATGAAGGAATACGAAGCGGCTGCCGCATTGGAGGCAGTGGCCCGGGCAAACGGGTGCCGTCTGTCTTTCCCGACCATCGCTACGGTGTGCGGACAAACGCTCCACAACCACTATTACGGACATACGGTGAAGGAAGGCGATATGCTGTTGGTGGATGCAGGGGCAGAAACGGAGATGGGTTATGCTGGAGACATGTCGTCTACCATCTGTGCCGGAAAGAAATTCACCAGCCGTCAGAAGGATGTGTACGACATTCAGGTGGCGGCGCATCGGGCGGCGGTGGATGCCTTGAAGCCGGGAGTGTATTTCCGGGATGTGTATGATTTGGCTTGCCGGGTGATTTGTGAGGGCTTGAAAGGACTGGGCTTGATGAAAGGCAATCCGGCGGATGCCGTGGAACAGGGAGCACACGCGATGTTTTTCCCTTGCGGACTGGGCCACATGATGGGACTGGATGTGCACGACATGGAGAACTTGGGCGAAGTGTGGGTTGGCTATGACGGACAGCCCAAGAGTACGCAGTTCGGACGGAAATCGTTGCGTCTGGCCCGGAAACTGGAACCGGGGTTCGTGCTGACCATTGAGCCGGGTATTTATTTCATTCCGGAGCTGATAGATTATTGGAAATCGGAGCATCGCTTTACGGATTTCATCAATTATGAGAAACTGGAGAATTACCGTGACTTTACGGGCTTGCGTAACGAAGAGGATTACCTGATTACAGCAACCGGGGCACGGCGGCTGGGACAGAGGATTCCATTGACAACCGAAGAAGTGGAGGCCTTGAGATGACGAACGATAACAAAGCGATTGCGTGTGCCTGTGTGGCGGTGCTGAGCTGGTCGACGGTAGCCACGGCGTTCAAGATGGCGTTGCGTTATCTGACGCATTTTGAGATGTTGTGGGTGGCCAGCCTGACCTCGCTGGTGATATTTACGGTGCTGCTCACCGTACAGCGGAAATGGAGATTGTTGGGGAACCTGACCGGGAAGCAATGGGGGTATTATGCCGCATTGGGCTTACTGAATCCGGTGGCCTATTATTTGGTGCTGTTCAAGGCGTATGAATTGCTGCCGGCACAGGTGGCACAGCCCATCAACTATGCGTGGCCGATTGTGTTGCTGATTTTGCTGGCGCTGTTTGCCGGACAGCCGATTCCGAAAAAAAAGTATATCGGGATGTTTGTGTCGTTGGCTGGCGTAGCCTTGATTTCCATCGGTACCGGATTCGAAGGTGAAATGACGGTATCGGCCGAAGGCTTTCTGTTGGCGGCATTGAGTGCGGTGCTGTGGGCTGCTTACTGGATGTTCAACAACCGGAATAAGGTGCAGACGGACGGCAGTGTGGTGCTGTTCCTGACTTTTCTGTTCGGTTCGGTTTATTTGTCTATCGGTGCATTGTATGTCGGATTGAATCTGCATTCTTTGACCGGGGTGTTGTCGGGCATGTATGTGGGTGGTTTTGAAATGGGCATTCCTTTTATTTTCTTCGGACTGGCCATGCGGAAGACCTCCAATCCGGCGTTGATAAACCAGCTGTGTTACCTGTCTCCCTTCATGTCGTTGTTCTTTATTTCCGTGGTGTTGGGCGAACGCATCGTATTTACCACTTACATCGGACTGGTGATGATTGTGCTGGGCATCGTGTTCAACCAGTACTTCGTGAAGGTTAAGAAGTAGGCAAAAATCGTCCAGCCGGATGAAAAAATAATACAGAATCTCTTCTTCTGGGTGCAGGAGAGGAGATTCTGGGATGATATTGTTATCGTTTCAGACTTCCCTGTCAGGGACTTATTCGTTAATCTTCTTTCTTTGTAACTGGAAAAATAATTCTATGAGTATGAAAAATGCATCGTTTCTGTTCAGTGCCGTTTTGTGGCTTTGCGGTTGCTTTTCTGTGATGGCGGCCGGTAATAAAGTGTATGTCGTGCAGTCGCCGGACAAACACCTGAAGGTGGAGGTCTCATCCGGTGCCGGTGGGTTGACTTATTGTATATATCATAAAGACTCTCTTATTGTTGTAGATAGTAAATTAGGGTTAATTCAAACAGGAAAGAAGTCTGCTTCAGCAGGCGGGGAGAAAGTGATTTCTTCCAAGACTAAAAAGATGATTCAGGATGTTGACGCACCTTTTTATCGCTTCAAGTCATTTCAGGCTGTTTGCAATGAAATGAACTTGAAGCTGAAAGGGGAGTATGGAGTATGTTTCCGTGTTTACAACGAAGGAGTGGCTTATCGCTTTTATACTTCTTCAAAAGAGGATTTGATTATCAAGAATGAAATCGCAGAATTCCGGTTTGCCGGTGATTATACGGCCTATCTGCCTTATTCCACGAACAAGGAAAAGCCGATGGCGATGGCATACCAGAATACGTATGAGGTGAAACCGTTGTCGGAAGCGCCGCAGGAACTGGCTTTCTTGCCGGTTACAGTGGATTGCCGGCAGGTGAAGGTGACGTTGCTGGAGTCGGACTTGGAGGCGTATCCGGGTATGTTCGTGCAGCCGGACGGGAAGCAGACCTTGAAGGGGGTGTTTGCTCCTTATCCGAAAAAGACGGACTTTTATCCGTGGCGTAAGCAGGAGTATGTGACGGAAACGGAAGATTATATCGCGCATGTAAAAGGTAGCCGCACGTATCCGTGGCGTATTCTGGCCATTACGGAAAAAGATACGGACATGCCGGTGAATAATCTGGTGTATGCCTTGGCTTCGCCAAACCGTATCGGCGACTGTTCGTGGGTGAAACCGGGAAAGGTGGCCTGGGACTGGTGGAATGACTGGAACCTGAAAGGAGTACCTTTCAAGGCGGGCATCAACATGGATACGTATAAATATTATATCGATTTTGCTTCCCGAAACGGGCTGGAATATGTAGTGCTGGATGAAGGATGGTACGATCCGAAGAGCGGGGACATGCTGACGGTGATTCCGGAACTGGATCTGCCGGAGCTGGTTCGTTACGGAAAGAGCAAGGGAGTGGAACTAGTTCTCTGGACAGTATTCAACGTGTTGGATTCACAGTTGGATGAGGCTTGCCGGAAATATTCGGAGATGGGTATCAAGGGATTCAAGGTGGATTTCTTGGACCGGGATGACCAGACGGCGGTAGAGATGATTTATCGGATTGCGGCAAAGGCGGCAGAATATAAGCTGATGCTGGACTATCACGGTATCTACAAACCGACAGGACTGAACCGTACGTATCCGAACGTGGTGAACTATGAGAGTGTGTTCGGCATGGAAGAAATGAAATGGAGTGAGGTGGAAAAGAACATGCCGCTTTATGATGTGACTTTCCCCTACATTCGCTTGATGGCGGGATACGTGGACTATACGCCGGGGGCGATGCGGAACTTGTCGAAACGTGACTTCCAGCCGATGTATTCTACTCCGGCCAGCATGGGGACGCGTTGTCATCAGCTGGCAGCTTACATCGTACATGATTCTCCGTTTACGATGTTGTGCGACGCGCCGACAAATTACTTGAAAGAGCAGGAATGTGTGGATTTCATCAGTTCGATTCCGGTGGAGGTGGATTCTACGTTTATTTACTCGGGTAAACTGGGTGAGTCGATTGTGACGGTCCGAAAGAAAGATATCAACTGGTATATCGGTGGAATGACCAATTGGGATGAGCGGGATATCACCTTGGACTTCTCGTTCCTGGGCAAAGGGGAGAAGTATAGATGTACGTTGTTTAAAGACGGTATCAATGCTTCTCGTCAGGCGGAAGATTACGTAAAGCAGACCTTCATCGTAGATGCCAATACAAAACTGCCCATCCATCTGGCTTCGGGAGGTGGTTTCGCCTTGAAACTGGAACGCACGTTTGTGGCAGAAGTGAAACCTTCGGCTGTACCGGAAGGAAAGGGGATTCCTGCTTTCTATAAGAAATACCTGGCTGTAGACGGCTTGTATATTGTATCCTCGGAACGAGTGCGGGATGAGGCTCTCGAAAAAGCGTATGAGATTATTTCACTGATGATGGCCAAACGTCCGGATATCAGAAAAGAGATGGTAAGCAAAGGTTGTCATGTGATGATTATCGGAGAGCATGAAGAGGTGTGCGACTTGCCGGAATATGCGCATATCTGCAATTCACCGGAGAATATCGCCTTCTGGAACAAGCGGGCCCGGGGATTTGGCGGGGCACCGGAGGATGATTTCTCGGCCAGCTGTGGAGAAGAGAATGTGCTGGCTTTGCCGGGCGACCGCTATGTGGGTGAGAATATCCTGATTCACGAGTTCGCGCATCTGTTTCACACCATCGGTATAGTGGGGGTAGAGCCTGATTTTAACGAACGCTTGGAGGAATGCCGTCAGCATGCCATTGCAAAAGGTTTGTGGAAAGATACGTATGCCATCTCAAACAAGGAAGAGTATTTCGCAGAATGTGTACAGTCGTTTTTCAACTGCAACCGTTATTCGGAGACTCCCAATAAGGTGCATAATTCCATGAATCGTCGTACGAAACTGAAATCGTACGATCCGGAGATGTATCAGCTGCTGAAAGAATATTTTTATGAGATAGAGATACCTATTTTGAATGAAGTTCACCTGTAATAAAAAGAGAAACACAATGAAAAAGCAAGTTTTGACGGGCTTGTTTCTGGGAATGGCCTTGCAGGCGGCGTATTCACAGAAAGTGGAGTGGAATACACCGGGAGCAGGCAATCCTTTTATTCCCGGTTATTTTGCAGACCCTACTGTAAAGAAATTTGGAGACACATATTATGTATATGCCACGACCGATGGAAGTGGAGCCGGCTTTGGCCCTTCACAGGTGTGGTGCAGCAAAGATTTTGAGAACTGGACCATTATGCCGATGAACTGGCCGGACAGCCATTGGATTTGGGCACCGGATGTGATGAAGCATACGGATGGAACGTATCGGATGTTCTATTGCCAGTCGTGTAATGTGTATGAAGGAATGGCCGAAACGCCACGTGGCCCGTGGAAAAATGTGCTCGGCGAGAGTGAAGCAGTACTGGTACCCGACCGATTTGTAAAAAATGCGATTACGCTGGACGGGCAGTCGTTTGTGGATGACGATGGTTCCGTGTATCTGTACTGGGGAACATGGGGCATTTACAAAGGCTTCGGTTGCGGGGCAGGAAAAATGACACCCGACATGAAAGGTTTTGTGGAAACGAAGCTGATACCCAATACGGAAATCAAGGACTTTTTCGAGGCTCCGTTTGTCATGAAGCGGAACGGTATTTATTATTTCATGTATTCTTCTGATTCTTGTCATGACAGTACGTATCATGTGCAGTATGCTACAAGCACGGTGGGACCGCTCGGCCCTTATACGTACAGAGGTACGGTACTGAAAACCTCGGCCGATGGTACGGTGCATGGTCCGGGGCATCACAGTATTCTGAAGGAAGGCGACAACTACTATATTGTTTATCATCGTCACGACAATCCTCATTCTAACCGGGGATTCCATCGCCAGCTTTGCATAGACAAGCTGGAGTTTAATACCGATGGTTCGATTGTACCGGTGGAAGGGACACACAGTGGAGTCGGTGCTTTTGCCAAAAGCATCTTGAAATCGAAGAACTTGGCATACGGGAAACCGGTTAAGGCTTCTTCGTATTATGATGCGAATTTCTTGCCAGAATATGCGGTGGATGACAATAACGGAACGTTGTGGCGTCCGAAAACGATGGGGCAGGAATGGATTGAAATTGATTTGCAGAAGGTGGAAAAGATACGTACCATCTGGACGCAGTTTGAATACGGTACGTCGTATTATCAATACCTGATTGAAACCTCAGTGGATGGAAAACAATGGAAGGTCTTTGCAGACAAGCGTCACAATTATTTGGCTGGAAGTCCGATGGTGGATTTTGGAGAAACGGATGCACGTTATGTACGGTTGACAACTACAGGTACACAGAAAAACGGTTTTGCCGGTGCATTGTGGAACATCAAGGTGTTTGGGGCGTATGAAATGGCCTCTCCTCAACTGTGGATGGGCCTTTCAGGCTTGGACTGGAACGGTACGGAATGGAAGAACGACGGCGGTATGTTGGGCGGCGTTTTCCGACTGAAAGCCGGACAGGTTTCCCGCAAGCGTATCGCTGGGCAGGAGGCCATCGTCTTGGCACCGGGTACGCAGCTGGAATTCGAATCACCGGTCATTAATCCGAAGGAGGAACATACGGCTACCGTCTGGGTATATGAAAACAACCGCTGGACTTCCAAGTCGGCAGAAGATTATGTGCAACGCGGGAAAGTGGTGATTCAGGCTTCAGGTCAGGAACTGGCCGTGACGAATTTCCGGTATTATAACTGGAAGCAGGAAGAAGCGGAAAAGGCATACGATGCGACAGTGGGACTGGTACGTGTGGAGGCTTCCGACCGTGTAAAGAAAGGTATGTTAGTGTCTATGACGGCAGAGGATTTTGCTGTGGGGGATACCGTCGGTTATATTCCGAATAAGGGAACAGTGGAAGGTTATTTTGAGGCGCGGAAAGCTCCGGTTATCATAGATGAAATACAAGGTAAGAAGGCTTTCCGTTTTGAAGGAAGGCAATGTTTCCGTTCCAGCTTTATGCTGCCGGCTACTCTTCGTGACAATGCACCTTACACTTTGGAGGCATGGGTGTTGAATCCAGAATTAGCGGAAAATGAATGCGTGGCCGATTTTACCAGTTCGCACGACGAGTTGGAGAAAATCATGCTGGTGAACGGGACAGAACCACGCTGCGGCATGCTGAACCATTATGGCTGGTATGAAGATGTGGGCTATAAAGATGCTCAAACTTTAGCAGGGAAATGGCAGCATATTTATGTGGTTTTTGATGGAAGAATAGAAAAAGTGTACATAAATGACCAATTAATCAGTTCGAAAGACATTCAATTACTGATAAAACCGATACAATTTGTAACTTTGGGACAAAATGCGGAAGGTAACTGGCCGTTTAGCGGGTATGTGCATTCAATAAAAATATGGGATGAGGCCATTCCGTTGGAACATAAATAAGAAACAAAAACCTATAAATAACAATGAAACCATGAAAAAACTAGTGATTTCAGCTCTGCTCTTTTCGTTGATAGGAGGCGGGGCATACGCACAGAAGAAAACTCCGGCACATGGCTATCCGATTGATCCGGTTCCGTTTACTTCGGTAAAACTGACGGATTCTTTCTGGGGACAACGTTTGAAAGCAAGCCGTGAAGTGACGATTCCGCTGGCTTTCAGCAAATGTGAAGAAACCGGACGTTACAAGAACTTTGAAATGGCCGCTCACCCGAGTGAAAACAACAAGGTGACAGGGTATTCGTTTGATGATACGGATGTGTACAAGACGATTGAAGGAGCAAGTTATCTGCTTCAGACGTATCCGGATGAGAAATTGAAGAAGTATATCGACAGTGTACTGGTGATTGTGGCAGCTGCACAGGAACCCGACGGTTATCTGTACACGGCTCGTACCATGAATCCTAAACATCCGCACGAATGGGCCGGCAGCAAACGCTGGGAAAAGGTGGAGGAACTGAGCCATGAGTTCTATAACTTGGGACACATGATTGAAGGAGCCATTGCACATTATCAGGCTACGGGACAGCGTAACTTCTTGGATATCGCCATTCGTTATGCAGACTGTGTCTGCCGGGAAATCGGTGACAAACCGGGGCAGCTGGTGCGTGTACCGGGTCATCAGATTGCCGAAATGGCGCTAGCCAAACTGTATTTGGTTACGGGTGACAAGAAATACCTGGATGAAGCTAAATTCTTCCTGGACAAGCGTGGCTACACTTCTCGCCGGGACGAATACAGTCAGGCTCACAAGCCGGTGATTGAACAGGATGAGGCCGTAGGTCATGCCGTTCGTGCCGCTTACATGTATTCAGGTATGGCCGATGTGGCTGCCTTGACGGGAGATACAGCGTATGTGCATGCCATCGACCGTATTTGGGAAAACATCGTTTCCAAGAAATTGTATATTACCGGTGGCATTGGAGCCACTAACAATGGAGAGGCTTTCGGAAAGAATTATGAACTTCCCAACATGTCGGCTTACTGTGAGACTTGTGCGGCTATCGGAAATGTGTATATGAATTACCGTCTGTTCCTCTTGCATGGGGACTCCAAGTATTATGATGTGCTGGAACGTACATTGTACAACGGACTGATTTCAGGTGTGTCACTGGATGGAGGTGCTTTCTTCTATCCGAATCCGTTGGAATCCATGGGACAGCATCAGCGCCAGCCGTGGTTCGGTTGTGCCTGCTGCCCGTCTAACATCTGCCGTTTCATCCCGTCTGTACCGGGTTATGTGTATGCGGTAAAGGACAAGGATGTGTATGTCAACTTGTTCATTGCCAACAATGCTACGCTGAAAGTAAATGGCAAGAAGGTGACTTTGTCACAGACCACTTCTTATCCTTGGAATGGAGATATCACATTGGCCGTAGACCGCAATTCAGCCGGACAGTTTGCCATGAAGATCCGTATCCCGGGATGGGTTCGCAACCAGGTAGTTCCAAGTGACCTGTACACCTATACAGACGGCAGTCGTCCGAAATACAGTGTGAAAGTAAACGGACAAGAAGTGAAATCGGATTTGGAGAAAGGATATCTGACTATCGACCGGAAATGGAAGAAGGGAGATAAGGTAGAAATCCATTTTGATATGAACGTACGCACGGTAAGAGCTAACGGTAAAGTGGAAGCTGACCGTGGTCGGGTGTCTGTAGAACGGGGCCCGATTGTCTATTGTGCAGAATGGCCGGATAACGATTTCGATGTGTTGAGTGTCTTGATGAACCGCACGCCGAAGTTTGAAGTGGTAGAAAAACCGGATTTGCTGTATGGTATTAATGAAATCAAGACACAGGCCCAGACCTTGGAATACGATGAGTCGGGTCGTCTGGTGGCTAAAGATCATACACTGACAATGATTCCGTATTATGCATGGGCTCACCGTGGAGCCGGTAACATGGCGGTATGGTTGCCGAATGAAGTAAGTGCCACTCGTCCGGTAGCTATTCCTACCTTGGCTTCCAAGAGTAAGATAGATGCATCCCATAAAGTGACTTCTTTGTCTGCCATCACCGACGGGCTGGTGCCGAAGGATGAAAACGACCGTACCATTCCTTATTATCATTGGTGGCCGAAAGAAGGTACTACGGAATGGATTTCTTACGAATTTCCGGAAAAGATGGAAGTTTCCAGCTCTACGGTTTACTGGTTTGACGATGCACCATGGGGAGGTTGCCGTGTGCCGAAAGCTTGGAAGATTTATTACAAAGATGCTTCCGGCAACTGGACTCCGGTACAGAATCTTACGGGATATGGCGTACAGAAAGGCAATCCAAATACGGTAGAGTTTGAACCGGTAAAGACCAAGGCTGTCAAACTGGAGGTTGTGCAGCCGGATAAGAACTCTTCAGGATTGTATGAATGGGAAGTGAAATGACCATGTTGATTTATAGATAATAATGCAACCAGATTCGGGGCTTTGGGTATTCTTAGGTATGATGGAAGAATATCTGAAGTCCCGAATTGTAAAATAAGACACAATGGGAAACAATTTTTGGAAATCAGGACTTTTGTCTATCATGTTGGGTAGTGTATCTTGTATGCCGCTTTTTGCACAAGGTACAGTAGAAGATTATAACCGGGCTTATGCGCTTCGGGAGAAATACAGTATGAAGCAGGTGCTTTATGCAGGAGTGGTGCCACATTGGGTAGAACATACTTCTTCTTTCTGGTATGTACGTCAGACCGAGAAAGGGAATGAGTATGTGAAAGTGGATGCGGCATCTGCCAAAAGAACAGCGCTGTTCGATCAACAGAAAATGGCCAATGCTTTGTCTGAAAAGTCGGGTCGTAAGATGGATGCGTATCATCTTCCGCTTCAGAATTGCTGGCTGAATGCGTCGCTTGATACGTTGCGCTTCCAACTGGATGGAAAGTTCTGGGCTTACAGCATCAAACATAACCGTTTGCTGGATGAAGGAATGGTGCCTCCCCGTGGGAAAGAACGCCATTGGATGGAAGTGGATGATGAAAAAAACGGAGGTCCGGTGACATCTCCCGATGGCAAATGGGTGGCCTTCATCAAGAATGACAATGTGTATGCGCGTGAAGTGGCTACTGGAAAGGAAAAACAGTTGAGCCAGGACGGTACATTGAGCAACTATTATTCTTCTTATATCCAGTGGTCGCCCGACTCTAAGTCGGTAGTATCTTGTCGGATTCGTCCGGTGGAGAAACGCTATGTGTATTATGTAGAGTCTTCTCCTGCCGACCAGTCACAGCCGAAGCTACATAAACAGGAGTACGCCAAACCGGGCGATGAGCTGCGTTTCAAGGTGCCTTGTATCTTTGAGGTGGAATCTGGTCGTCGGTTGATTCCTTCCACTGAGTTGTTCAGTCACCAGTATGATTTGTCGGCTCCGATGTGGAATGCAGACAGCAAAGGCATCACCTTTGAATACAACGAACGTGGTCACAAGGTATATCGGGTATTGGAAATGTCGGCAGTCGATGGCAAGGTTCGTCCGTTGATTGAAGAAAAAGAAGAGAAATACGTGAACTATCCGCGTATTTACCGGAATTACCTGAGCGACGGCAAGCGTATCATCTGGTCAAGTGAACGGGACAACTACAATCACTTGTATATGTATGACCGGGCTACCGGAAAACCGTTGAATCAGATAACCAAAGGAGAATGGTACGTGCGCGGCGTACAGTATGTGGATGAGGCCAACGGGGTGATCTATTTTTCTGCCAATGGCATGAATAAAAAGGAAGACCCTTATTTGATTCATTACTATAAAATCAACTTCGACGGCAGCAATTTGGTGGAACTGACTCCCGAAGAGGGGATGCACCAGTGCTGGTACTCGCCCGACTATAAGTATCTGGTGGATGTGTACAGTAAGGTAGACCAAGCACCGGTGGCAGTGCTGCGTGAGGCGAAGAATGGAAAAATCCGTATGCAGCTGGAAAAGGCAGATATCTCTGCGTTGCTGGCGAACGGATGGAAGGCACCCGAAGTGTTCACAGCCAAAGGGCGTGACGGAAAGACCGACATGTGGGGTATCATTTATCGCCCGTCCAATTTCAATCCGTCGAAGAAATATCCGGTGATTGAATATATCTATTCCGGTCCGGGTGACCAGTATGTGCCGAAGACTTTCTCTTCTTATAACTGGTGGATGACTTCTTTGGCTGAACTTGGATTTATCGTGGTACAGGTAGACGGTATGACCACTTCTTTCCGCTCCAAAGAATTTGAGGAAGTATGCTACAAGAACTTGAAAGATGCCGGACTGCCCGACCATATTGCCTGGATTAAGGCTGCCGCACAGAAATATCCTTATATGGACATCGACCGTGTCGGTATTTTTGGTTGCTCAGCCGGCGGACAGGAATCTACAGGAGCCGTGCTGTTCCATCCAGAATTCTATAAGGCGGCTTATTCAGCTTGTGGCTGTCACGACAACCGCATGGATAAAATTTGGTGGAACGAGCTTTGGATGGGATATCCGGTAGATGAGTCTTATAGTGCTTGTTCGAATGTGGACAATGCCTATCGGCTGACTCGTCCGCTGATGTTGGTCGTCGGCGAATTGGACGACAATGTAGATCCGTCTTCTACGATGCAGGTGGTCAACGCGTTGGTAAAAGCCAATAAGGACTTTGAACTGGTGGTGATTCCGGGTGCTCACCATACCATGGGAGAGGATTTTGGCGAACACAAACGATATGATTTCTTTGTCCGCAATTTGATGGGAGTTACTCCTCCGTCATGGGATAAAATCAAAATCGGGAAATAAATCATCCGGTTTTACAGATAGCAAAATGGGTCATTCATTTTTGAGTGACCCATTTTGCTATATCTTCCATCACTTTCCCGGATACTCGTGCGGGGTGATTGTATTCCATCGGCGTGGATTTTCCTGTACCTTCCATGAAACAGTGGTTTAATGTCGGATAGGAGAGGAACGTGGCATTCGTTTTGCCAAACATCCCTAGTTTCCACATGGCAAAATCCTGCATCGTTACCTGATAATCACGTTCTCCCTGTAGGAAGAGCATGGGAATGGACAAGGAGCAGGCGGTCATGACAGGAGCATATTTATCCAGATAGTCCCAATAGATTTGAGGAGCAGCGGCTTTCACTTGCTGGTATTGTTGGGCGAGAAGCGTTTCATCCGTGTTCCCGTTCAATGAGCCCAAATAATGTATTTGTTCTTTAAGTATGTCATCTAGTGGACGGGACGGAGCGGCCAGCAGAATAAGTCCGGTGACCGACGGACAGCGGGTAGCGATAAGCGGAGCCAGTAGTCCTCCCAGGCTGTGTCCGGCTAGGAATATTTTCTGTTTGTCGATAAATGGCATAGAGGCCGCTAGCTGACAAGCTGAAACTGCATCTTCTACCACTTCTTCATCGGGGGTAATCTCTTTGCCTTCCGGAACAGAGGCTTTCCCATATACATACGTGCGTTTGTCATAGCGAAGTACGGCTATGCCTTGCGCGGCCAGTCCCCAGGCAATGTCCCGGTAAATTTTATTGGGACCGATGCTTCCGTCTCTGTCTTGTGGGCCGGAGCCATGCACCAAAATGACAATCGGGAGGTGGGTCTTTCCTTTCGGACGGGTGAGGGTGCCGGGGAGTTTGTAATTTCCGGAAACCACTTCAATGGGGGATTCTTCCAGATGTACACTGTCGAACGGGGCGACCAACGGTTTTTCTTCCGGAGGAACCGGGAGCAACCGGAGCCCGCTCACTTTGTTTTCAGCATTGAATGCCACCAGAAAGCGTAACGGAGCGTGTTGGAATTTCAAATCAGTATAGTAGACCACTGTACCGTCGATGGCATCCTGTTTCCATTCTTTCTCTTTTTCTAGTGGGCCAAGTTGTTGCTCCACCTGTGCCCACATGTCCTTTAGCTGCGACAAAGGAACGGCCTGTTGCATCTTTGCATCGAAACAGGCGTAGATACTGTCGCTCTGGGCGTTTTTCATCCACCGCAGAATGTTTGCGGCTCGTTGCAGGTTGGTTTGCTGGGCGTGGAGGTGGAGAGATAGCAGCATCACACAAATTAGGGTCGATAGAATTTTTCTCATGATAGAGTTTATATTTTCAAACAAAAATAGTAGATATATATCAGAGGATTTTCCTTTAAATGTTATATATATTAAAAATAGAAATAAAATAGGTTGGTTCTATATTATATAATCGTTAAAAATAATTGATTTATAGGCTTTGTTTTTATCAATTTTAATTTAACGCTTGTTCGATAATAAAGAAAATCTATATATTTGTGACGCAAAAACAATAGATAAAACTAAATTGTAGACTTAAAAGGACTACTCTTTTTTATAAACTTATCATAAAACTAAACTTATCAGATGGATTGTAAAGGCGAATTATGGGTCTTGTTATGCATCTGAATTTGAGACTTTAACTTATTAAACTTAAATCTATGACTAAGGAGCATTTAAAATCATTAAGTGCATTTTTGCTTTTGTCGGGGCTTCCTTGCGGATTTATGCAAGCTATGCCCGATGTAGAGGCTGTGAAGTCACAGGTAGTACAACAACAGACTACTTGTGCGGGTTTTGTAACAGATCGTGATGGAGAATCGATTATTGGGGCCTCAGTCGTGGTGAAGGGCACGACGAACGGTACCATCACGGGGCTTGATGGAGAGTTTAACCTTTCTAATGTGAAAAAAGGTGACGTTATTACCGTTTCATATGTCGGTTATGTGACACAGGAAATTTTGTGGGATGGCAATCCGTTAAAAATAGTCTTAAAAGAGGATACAGAGACCTTAGAGGAGGTTGTAGTTGTGGGTTATGCTACAGTAAAGAAGGCCAACCTGACAGGAGCTGTTTCTGCTGTGGACGATAAAGTCTTGGCTGATCGTCCGATTGTAAACTTAGGACAAGGACTTCAAGGTACAATTCCTAACCTGAATGTAACGACAAGTGGAAAGCCGGGAGCTGGTTCTTCATTTAATGTCCGTGGTGAAACATCTATTAATGGAGGTTCACCGTTGGTTTTGGTGGATGGAGTGGAAATGGATCCTAACTTGATCAACCCACAAGATGTAGCGAGTGTTTCAGTTCTGAAAGATGCGGCTTCAGCTTCGATTTATGGTGCACGTGCCGCGTATGGTGTTATTTTGATAACAACCAAAAGCGGGCGTAAGAATATGCCTACTCGTGTTTCTTTCGATGCTTCTGTTTCGTTTAATAGTCCTACTACCCGTCCTCGTTACATGAATTCGATGGAATATATGACTTGGATGAATGCGGCCGGGCAGACCACCAATGGACGCAACATCTTCAGTCAGGAAGAGATGGAACACATAGAAGCGTACTATAATGATCCGGTAAACAATTCTCCGGTGTTTGTGGCTACAGATCCGAATAGTTGGCAATATGCGAATTCTCAGGCTGGGAAATATGCTTATTGTGGGAATACGGACTGGATGAAAGAAATGTACAAGAAAAGCTATCCGGTGCAAAAGTATAATGTCAATATCAATGGAGGTAGTGATAAGGCTACATATTATACTTCGGTCGGATATACTGATCAGGGATCGCTTTTGCGGTATGGCAATGAAAGTTTCCGTAAATTCAATATGGTAAATAATATCAATTATGATATTAATGATTGGATGCATGTTTCAATGAAAACGAGCTTTATCCGTACGGAACTGGATGGTATTGTGCAGGATAGGGCGCATGGAGAGAATTGGATAGGCAATGATACACAGCCCTTGATGCCGGTAAAGCATCCGGATGGAAACTGGTCCGGACAGGGTAATTATACGAACTTTGCAGCAATATTGACCGATGGGGGCGCACGTAAAACAACAAAGAATGATTTTTGGAATACACTAGCCTTGAAACTGACTCCACTTAAGGGCTTGACGCTTAATATGGATTATACATTCAATTATTATGCGGAACATATAAAAAATCATTTACAGTCATTTGATGAGTATGGTATAGATGGTAAGTTTCTGCAAACGTTCCAGTGGACAAACCCTAATTATGTGTATGAGCATCAGCAAAATGATACATATAATGCATTTAATTTGTTCGGAGATTATGAAGGAACTTTTGGCAAGCATTATTTTAAGGTGATGTTGGGTTTTAATCAAGAAACCAAGCATACACGGGCGTTTTATGCACAGCGTGAAAATCTTGTATCCAATGAACTCCCTTCAATGGATGCCGCTACAGGAGAAAAATATGTGGGAAACTCGGATGATAGTTGGGCCACAAGAAGTGGTTTTTTCCGCGTGAATTATAGCTTTGCAGACCGTTATTTGTTGGAACTGAACGGGCGGTACGACTTGTCTTCTAAGTTCCCGAAACACAATCGTGCAGTGTTCAATCCTTCGTTTTCCTTGGGATGGCGATTGTCTGAAGAAAGTTGGTTTAAAAATATTACCCATAATATTTTTGATGAATTGAAGCTTCGTGCTTCTTATGGTAGTCTGGCTAATCAGGCTTTGGATAATGGCTGGTATGTGTACTTGTCTAATTATTCTACAGGGCAAAACAGTTATTTAATGGGAGGCAAGAAGAATTCGTATGTGTTACCAGGAGCTTTGGTCAGCAATATTGTGACATGGGAAAAAGTAACCCAATGGGATTTAGGATTGGATTTTGCAGTTTTGCAGAGTCGTTTGCAAGGTACATTTGATTATTATCAGCGTGCTACAACAGGAATGCTGGGACCTGGCAAGATATTGCCGGCAATTTTAGGTGCTGCAGAGCCTGAGGAGAATGCAGCAGATATGGTGACTCGTGGTTGGGAATTGTCTTTGACTTGGAATGATCAGCTGGAAAACGGATTGCATTACAGTCTTGGATTTAACTTGTCGGATACAAGAGCTGAGATTACGAAGTATGATAATCCTACAAAATCATTGTCGAGTCCTTATTATGAGGGACAGATTATTGGTGATATCTGGGGCTATGAGTCGACCTTATTCCAGACGGAAGATGAAATCAAGCAAGCCCCCGACCAGTCAAAGGTAGATGGAGCAATCAACAAGATTCCGGGGGATATAAGGTTTATGGATGTGAATGGCGATGGAGTTGTTGATAATGGAAATAACACGGTGGATAATCCCGGAGACCAGAAAATTATTGGAAACAATCGCGCTCGTTTCCGGTACGGGTTTAATATATCTGCCGACTGGAAAGGTTTTGACTTGGGCATTTTCTTCCAAGGTGTAGGGAAACGGGATATTATGCTTCCTAATACATTCAAGTGGCAATATGGAAGTCAATGGCAGGTACCAGTTGCGGTGGCAAATGATTATTGGACTGTGAATAATACCAGCGCTTGGCTTCCGGTAGCTCGATTCAATGGAGGCACAGCCATTGGACGAAACCAGACTCGTTATTTGGTTAATGCTGCGTATTTGCGCTTGAAATCTTTGTCTTTTGGTTATACGCTTCCAGTCGCATTGACTCAAAAATGGGGTATCCAAAAGTGCCGTATTTATTTTACGGGTGAAAATCTGCTGACATTCAAGCATACTCCGGAAGGATTTGATCCGGAATTATCTGATCCATATAGTTATCCGCAACAGAAGTCGTTGTCGGTAGGGATGAATGTCGTTTTTTAACTATTAGCTGATTAATAATTATGAAGATTCAATATTTACTTTATATGGCTGCGGCCTTATCGTTCACTAGCTGTAACGATGCTTTTTTGGACAGATCTCCACAAAGTCTGAATGATGAAACATTTTGGAAGTCTGTCAGTGACTTGAAAACTTTTGCCAATGCGTTTTATAATACATTGCCTGGGGGAGTGACCAATTTAGGGGATGAAGACAGTGATAATCAGATTCCATTCGTGCCTAACTCCTTTTTGTGGGGACAGTATACTGTTCCTACGGAGGGTAGTGACGATGGAAGGTGGACAAAAGCATCATGGCAGAATATCCGGCAATTGAATTATTTTATGACTCATTATAAACGGGTAAATGCATCTGAGGAAAAGATGAATCCGTATGTGGCAGAGATTCGTTTCTTCCGAGCATTAGAGTATTTTGAAAAAATCCAGACATTTGGTGATGTACCTTGGCTTGAAAGTGAACTGACTATAGATAGCGAAGAACTGTATGGCAATAAAATGCCAAGAAATGAAGTGGCAAAGAAAATTGTGCAGGACTTGGAGTTTGCTGTCGAATGGTTGCCTGAGAAAGGAAAGGAAGAGAATAATCGTTTGAATAAAGATATAGCTCGTCATGTGATGGCCCGTGTTTGTCTGAATGAGGGAACTTACTATAAGTACCATAAAGAACTGGGATATGATGCGGATGCGGTAGGTCTGTTACAGAAAGCAGCTGACGCGACAGATGCCCTAATCGCTTCTTCGCATTATGAAATCTATAAAACTGGACATCCGGAAGCCGATTATTATAATCTTTTTGTAATGGAAGATAAAAGTAGTTTGAAAGAAGCGATTCTTTATATTGACTATGCGACTGCGTTACGTGAACATAATGCTTGCCATTGGCTGCGGAATGCAAAGAGTGGATGGTCGAAAGATTTTGCGGATTGCTTTTTGTATACAGATGGAAAACCTGCATCGGCTACCTCAAAGGCACATGTGCGTAATAAAACGATGGCTGAAGAAGCACAGGATCGTGACCCACGTTTTAAGCAGTTGATTTTGACCGGAGATGCACCCTATACGATGACTGTGGATGGCGGTATGACTTTTATTACTAAGGATGAGGATTTTGTGAGAGCAGATTGTCCCAGTGGCTATTGGGTGCGTAAATATTTCACTCCCGATCCTTCACAGGATATTGAGGCTAAAGGTACAATTGATGGTATCGCTTATAGGTATGCAGAGACATTGCTTGTGAATGCAGAAGCTAAGGCTGAACTGAAAACGATTACACAAGAGGATTTGGACAAGACGATAAATCAGTTGCGTAAACGTGTTGGAATGCCCGATTTAAAATTGGACATTGGGTTTGTAGATACCAACTGGCCAAATTGGGGATATGACTTGTCTCCTTTGCTGCAAGAGATTCGTCGGGAACGTCGTGTGGAATTGGCAGGCGAAGGTTTCCGGTTTGCTGATTTGAAGCGTTGGAAAGCTGGAAAATTGTTGGAGAATAGCCAGACTTATATGGGAAAATATGTCAAGGGTGAGGATGGACAATTCCATCAAACGGTAATTTATGAAAATTATGCATCCCCAGAGAAAGCTCGTAAGTGGGACGACAAGATGTATTTGTACCCAATTCCTACAGGTGAATTGCAACGTAATCCGAATTTGTTGCCTCAGAATCCGGGCTGGTAATTAATCTTTCTTCTAAGAATTATAGATAAGAACTTCTCTCGCACAGGAAAATTTCTTTTGTGTGAGAGAAGTTTTTTGTATGTATTAATAAGAAAGGTCCCAGTCATGGAGAAATAGGTCATCTTTCATTATGACGAGGGATTGTAGGTCGGAGCGGTCCTCAAATTCCTGGCAAATCAGATCACTTTAAGGGATTATCTTCAATATGACGGTTTTACAGACTATGAGACAGCCTTCAGGACCAACCCGACGTGCGGCTGCTCAATGCCTAGTATATATCCGCCGTCATTTTGAACAGGCTCTGGATGAAAACAGAGAGATAGCCGAATATGGTTTGACCCAGATACAGCATATCTATCGGATTGAACACTGCTGCGATAAGGCATGCCTGTCGTACGACGAACGAAAGACTAAACGCCGTGAACAGGTCAGACCTGTCATGAATGCCATGAGAGTGTGGATGGAAACGGAAGGTATTAAATTCAGTTCCAACTCTCAGGTCGGGAAAACATTACGTATGCCTATACTCGGTGGGACAACATGATGAGATGTCTGGAGGACGGATGTCTGCTTTGGGATAACAATCTGGCTGAAAATGTTATCCGGCTGATTACTTTGGGCAGATTATGTTGTACACTACATAATCTTCCTTATGTTGGCATTATATTTATGTTGGCATAATAGAATAAAATATTGTAA
>ERZ652171.404-NODE-404-length-22614-cov-7.41655_pt1 | contig 22614 bp, 20 predicted proteins | sample MGYA00514759_ERZ652171 | MGnify/ENA metagenome assembly ERZ652171 | reverse complement strand
AGATGCTATGTAACATATTTAAATGAAATATGCTAAATTATAACAACTTAGAGCAGTGACTTGACGGATGCTTCAAGGTCTTTGATATCTTCGCCACGAAGCTTCAATTCGTTGTTTCTGTTGATCAGGAAGATGGACGGTACCTGACGAACATTATATACAGCTACGTTGGTAGAATAGACACCGTTTCCGTCGCGCACACAAACCCAGGGCAGGTTGCCGGCAGCTGTTTTCCAGTAGTGTTCGTCTGCGTCGAGAGATACCTGATAAATTTCCAGTCCTTGCGAAGCATACTTGTTATATAGTTCACGAAGCATCATATTATGCGGTGCTCCTGCCGGTGACTGGAACACGGAGAAATCCAGCAATACTACTTTTCCTTTCAGGTCAGTCAGTTTGCGGGTATTTCCTTTTACGTCACGCAGAGCAATGTCGATGATGCCTGTTTCTATGATCTTGTCTTGTGGAATTTCCAGAGACTTGCTTTGTGGCTGGCGGGTATTCTTCATACCTTTGATCACGATGTTATACAAATTTTTCGAACGTACGGCGTTCGGATATGCATTGTTGAGGCTGGTAGCAACAGCCGCAAAACATTTCACGTCCTCTTTATTGTTCAGCGGATCGAAAATCAGATAATCATTCAATTTCTGGAACAGGGCGAAGTAAGCAGCTGACGTGTTGGGAGCGGCGAATATATAATTCACTTTTACGTCCTCTTTATAATTTTTCAGTAACGTTGCCAGGTTTTCTTCGAACGTGTCGTGTCCCAGTTTATTGGCACGCAACGCATTCAGTTGGTCGTTTACGTTCTTTTGAAGATTGATTTGTTTCAGTGTCAGTTCCTTAATCTTGTTGCTGTTGTCAGATCCTTCTACCGTGTAGGCAGTAGAGAAATCGACGTACGGAGCTTTGATCTGTATCGTTTCGATAGAATCCACAGAAAAGTTGATGACTTTGTCGTCTACCCGCAAGCGGTAAAACTCAGGCGATTCGGGGCGGGGCTGTTTGAATTTGAATGTACCTTCTCCTTTCAATTTTACCGAATCAAGCGGGACAATACCTTCCAGACCGGAAGCTTCGAGATAAAGCATTTTCCCGTCGGCTCCTGATACGTCTCCGTTCACTTCAAACTCAGGACCGGAACTACAAGCTGTAATGGTAAGTGCGGCAAGCGCTACAAAAGTTATCTTTTTCATATCTCGTGTGTTTTTTAAGAGTTGCAAATATACGTCTTTTCGAGATTACTCAAAGCTTTTTGCCTGCTTCTTCACCTCTATTTTGCAAAAAAAACATATAGCATCTAACTTTTTAGCTCATTTCCACCTGATTACAACGATAAATGTATATCTTTGCAGGAATTTTGAAAGAAAAGTATAGATAAAACAATTTTTATGATTAACCCAATTGTTAAGACGATCGAGTTACCTGATGGAAGAACCATCACACTCGAGACGGGAAAGTTGGCAAAACAGGCAGACGGTTCTGTAATGCTACGCATGGGAAACACCATGTTATTAGCTACTGTTTGTGCCGCTAAAGATGCAGTTCCCGGAACAGATTTCATGCCTTTACAGGTAGAGTACAAAGAAAAATTTGCGGCATTCGGCCGTTTTCCTGGTGGTTTCACCAAGAGAGAGGGTAGAGCTTCTGATTATGAGATTCTGACTTGCCGTCTCGTAGACCGTGCTCTCCGTCCACTATTCCCTGATAATTATCACGCAGAAGTATATGTAAACATCATCCTTTTTTCTGCTGACGGTATAGACATGCCGGATGCACTGGCCGGACTTGCAGCTTCTGCAGCACTCGCTGTTTCAGATATTCCTTTCAACGGACCGATTTCTGAGGTACGTGTAGCACGTATCGATGGTCAATTTGTAATTAATCCTACTTTTGATCAACTGGAAAAAGCTGATATGGACCTGATGGTAGCCGCTACTTATGATAACATCATGATGGTAGAAGGTGAAATGCACGAGGTATCCGAAGCTGAATTGCTGGAAGCAATGAAGGTGGCTCACGAAGCTATCAAGGTTCATTGCAAGGCTCAGGTGGAGTTGATGGAAGAAGTAGGAAAGACGGTGAAACGTGAATATAATCATGAAGTAAACGACGAAGAATTGCGCAAGGCAGTTCGTGAGGCTTGCTATGACAAGGCTTATGCCGTTGCTGCTTCTGGAAATAATAATAAGCACGAACGTTTCGAAGCTTTTGATGCTATCCGCGAAGAGTTCAAGGCTCAGTTCTCTGAAGAAGAACTCGAAGAGAAAGCTGCGCTGATCGACCGTTACTATCATGATGTAGAGAAAGAAGCTATGCGTCGTTCTATTTTGGATGAAGGCAAGCGTCTGGATGGTCGTAAGACTACGGAAATTCGCCCGATCTGGTGCGAAGTTGGCCCTCTGCCTGGTCCTCACGGATCTGCTATCTTTACTCGTGGTGAAACTCAATCTCTGACTTCTGTCACTCTGGGTACCAAGCTCGACGAAAAGATTATCGACAATGTATTGGAACATGGAAAAGAACGTTTCCTGTTGCATTATAACTTCCCTCCTTTCTCTACAGGTGAAGCAAAGGCACAACGTGGTGTAGGCCGTCGTGAAGTTGGTCACGGTCATTTGGCTTGGCGTGCTTTGAAAGGACAGATTCCTGCTGACTATCCGTACGTAGTACGTGTTGTTTCAGAAATCCTCGAATCTAACGGTTCTTCTTCTATGGCTACCGTATGTGCCGGAACACTGGCATTGATGGATGCCGGTGTGAAGATCAAAAAACCGGTATCAGGTATCGCTATGGGATTGATCAAGAATCCGGGCGAAGAAAAATATGCAGTATTGTCTGACATCCTCGGTGACGAAGACCACCTCGGAGATATGGACTTCAAAGTAACCGGAACAAGAGACGGTATCACAGCTACTCAGATGGACATCAAGGTAGACGGTCTTTCTTATGATATTCTGGAACGCGCTTTGAATCAAGCTAAAGAAGGACGTATGCACATCCTCGATAAGATCACTGAGACTATCGCCGAACCGCGTGCTGACCTGAAAGACCATGCTCCCCGCATTGAAACAATGACTATTCCTAAAGAATTTATCGGAGCTGTAATCGGCCCTGGTGGAAAAATCATTCAAGGTATGCAGGAAGAAACCGGTGCAGTGATCACTATCGAAGAAACAGATGGTGTAGGACGCATCGAAGTTTCCGGAACAAACAAGAAATGCATTGAAGACGCTATGCGCATGATCAAGGCAATCGTTGCTGTTCCCGAAGTAGGTGAGGTATATAAAGGTAAAGTTCGCTCTATCATGCCTTACGGTGCATTCATCGAATTCCTGCCGGGCAAAGACGGTTTGTTGCACATTTCCGAGATCGACTGGAAACGTCTGGAAACAGTAGAAGAAGCCGGAATTAAGGAAGGTGATGAGATTGAAGTGAAACTGATCGACATCGATCCGAAGACAGGAAAATTCAAACTTTCAAGAAAAGTGTTGATGCCAAGACCGGAAAAGAAGTAAAAAAGCAGATCGCTTTTAGATAATGGAATAGCCCGATTACTAAGTATTCAGGCTATTTTTTTGTCTGTTATTTTGCTTTTCTGCGAAAAGATGTGTTCTTTAAATACATTTTGCAGGGGAAGTATAAAAAGTCTATTCTGCCTTTCTATGATTATCTGCGTTGGTGGGAAGGCTTATATTCTTTCGACGGTTCTTCTTTCAACTGCACTCTTACTAAATTGGAGAAATGTATAATGTGAAGATTACAGTAGAGAATCTAAAAGTACTGAATGATCGTTGCACGGGTAAGTTCAAAATCTTTAAAAACATAATGATTATGAATATGATAGTTTACCCATACAAAAAAGAATCGGAAAGTACCCCCATACTTCCCGATTCGAAACAGTCAAAAATCGACCTTAATCAATTTATTAACTTAACACGTTGCAAAGATATGAGAAAAATTTCTTTGAAAGGGCTTTTTTGCCCAAAAAGTTTAGAATCTAAGCAAATAATACTGGCTATGAGGATTATATTATTCTTTTTTTTGTTCGTAACTGATAAGGAATGAATGTACAATCAGCCATTGAGAGGGGTATAACATCCAATACACAAGCTATATATACCCTGTACATTGGATCTATATATCCTGTACATTGGATTTATATCTCCTGCGCGCTGGAACTATATCCCCAACTACTATTCATTCTTGAGGCTCCTTGGAGTCAAATCTGGGCTGAACACAGCCCTCTCCAATAAAGTGTTGACATTTCGCATTCAGCCCTTTCAGCCTTGCTCGCAAACGCTTTGATGGAAGGCGATAGCGGCTGAAAGCACTATTTTATACCCCGTCTCTGGTGTATGCTGAGAGGGGTAAGTAACTTCAGCCCTTTCAGCCGGAAAAAGAATTGATTCAAACGCTAATAATTTCCGATTCAACAGAGCCTGTATTTATTCCAAACAGAGTCTCTGTTCGGAACAAACAAAGGCTCTGTCCGAGGTAAACCGACCCTCTGTTTTTTTCTGAACTATTGATCCATTGATTGATTTGAATAAGCCGGTATTCCACCAGCTTTCATCTCGGTGGTGAGTCGTTTTCATCTCGGTAGTGAGTAACCTTTATCTCGGTGGTAAGTGAAGGCCATCTCCGGGCTTACAGAATTCAGTCCGTGTGTTGAGTAACTATAACTTGTCAGCAGAATAGCTATAACCAATCAGCTTTGGGGTTTATGTACGACCGAGGCTGAAAGGACTGAAACTACCCCTCCCCACTCAGAATGCCCTTACACTAGGGTGTAAAATAGTGCCTTCAGCCGCTATCGCCTTCTATCAAGGCGTTTGCGAGCAAGGCTGAAAGGGCTGAATGCTGAGAATACCCATAGAATAGTGTGAACTATAAAGGTGGTACATCTTTCACTCAGATGTTGTACATCTTTTACTCAAATGTAGTACTAGAGTCAGGCAACTTAAGTACTTGTCAGAAGCAAGTCTTGTACTTATAGGGAAGTTTTCTAATATAAGATTGAATCATTCAATGTCGTTTCCCCGGTTCACTTGTGTGAACTCATTTCTTCTTGGCAATATTCCTTATTGAAATTTCTTATCTTCTTCGAGAAGTTCCTGGCTACATTGTTCCGGTGCCAGAGGGGTAAAGAACTCTATCAGATTTTTTTCAGGATCGCGCAGGTACAAGGTGGCATTCTATCGGATGAAAAGAATACGGATGCTTCCGGCAATTACTTATAAATTTGCACCGGCAGTTCTCCTTTTAACGCGCCTAAAGCATTATAAGCCAACGATTCCATTTCTCCTTCCCCGGGATAGACATGTATAGGAGCTAAAAAAGAAATTCGTTTTTTCAATCTTGAGATAATATAATCCGAATAGGCAATACCTCCTGTCAGCAGAATGGCATCCACTTTTCCGCAAAGTACGGTAGCGGCTCCGCCGATTGCTTTTGCCACGTTGTAGATCATGGCGTCCAATATTAGTTCCGCTTTCTTGTCGCCTTCTTCTATAGATTTAATGATGGCGGGCACATCGGTTGTCCCCAGATGGGCTGTCAATCCGGCACGACCGGAAATACGCTTTTTCAATTCGTCTTTGGTAAGCTGCCCGCTATAGCAAAGGTCGATCAGCTGTCCGGCAGGGAGCGTTCCTGCACGTTCCGGTGAGAAAGGACCTTCACCGTCCAATGCATTGTTGGCGTCAATGGCCCGTCCGTGCTGATGGACTGCTACGGAAATACCACCTCCCAAATGGCAGATAACCAGATCTAGCTCTTCGTACTTTGTATCTTGCTCTTTGGCAAAACGACGTGCGATGGCTTTCTGATTCAAGGCATGCCAGATCGTGATTTTCGGCATGAGCGGCGAGCCTGTGATACGTGCTACCTCTTCCAGTTCATCCACTACTCCGGGATCGGCGATATAGGCGGGACAATGGGGGAGGGAACTGGCGAGTTCTTCCGCAATCAGTCCGCCTAAGTTACAGGCGTGGGTTCGCATGGCGTGTAGCGTATCACGTTTCATTGCTTCGTTGACCTCATACACTCCTCCGGGAATAGGCTTCACCAATCCGCCGCGTCCGATGACGGCATCGAATTCGAAAGGTATCCCGTTCGCTTCCAGCTCCTGAAGGACCAGGTTCTTCCGAAATTCAAACTGGTCTATCACCTGCGGATAAACGGATAATTCTTCCACCGAATGTTTGATATTACGAACCAGTAACGGGGTTTCATTCTCGTAGACTGCTATTTTCGTTGATGTGGAGCCGGGGTTGATGACCAGTATTTTCATAGAATCTATTTTTAGGAATTACGAGTTACGACTTTTGTTAAATTCTTCCCTGCATTTGCAGTCTCCTGCTACTTGCAGACAGGCCATTGCGATGCTGTAATATTTCGACAAGCCGGAATCGCTTCGTGAAGGAAGAACCACCGGACAGATAGGGCCTTGCAACAATCCTGCCATTTCCGCGTTGGCAAACAGGGAGACGGATTTGTAGAAAGCGTTTCCTGATTCGATATTCGGGAATATCAGCACGTCTGCCTGTCCGTTGATAGGGGAAACAATGCCTTTGATGTCTCCGCTTGCCTGTTCGCAGGAAGTGCGTACGTCCAGCGGACCGTCAATGATTACATTCCCGAATTCTCCGGCTTCGGCCAGCTCTACGATATTCACATAGTCCAAAGAGTGCGGAAACTTGGCGCTGACTTTCTCGGTGCAGTGTATCAGTGCGACACGGGGCTGTTCAATGCCGAAATGACGGCAGGTGCAGATGGCATACCAGATCATTTCTATGCGTTGTTGCAACGTTGGACGTGGAATCACTGCGGCATCGGAGAAGAACAGCAGTTTGTGGTAAGTCGGAATCTCCATCACGGCCAAGTGTGTGAGGATTTTCCCTTTGGGAAGCAGTCCTTTCTCTTTGTCGAGGATGGCGTGCAGCAGATTGTCCGTGTTGATGATGCCTTTCATTAAAATATCCGCTCCTCCTTCACGCACGATGCGGACGGCTTCGCGTGCCGCTTCGTCCGAATCTTCGATGTGAATGGTTTTCACATAGTCAGGGTATTGTTTCAGTGCGGGATATTTTTCCAGAATAGCCGAGTCTCCAATCATAAGGAACTCTGCAATTCCTTCCTCCAAAGCACGGGTGATAGCATATTCCGTATTGGGATCGTTGGCGCAGACTACGGCAATGCGTTTTCTGCGATTCTGTTCTTTAAGATGGGCTGTTAGCTGGGCAAAGTTCTGAATAGGTTCCATAACGTTAGATTTTTAGCAAATATCAGAAAAATCATTGAGAAAATAATACTTGCAACCCGAAAAGTTACGCCTGTTATGTAACATTTTGTTATATTTCAGTTGTTTTACTGTGTAGATATACACCGAACCGTTTTTTCCTGTATTTTTGCAAATAAATCCCCCTTAAACTTTAAAACAAAATGAAACAGTTCAAAAACCTATTGTTTATTAGCACATTACTCCTTTGTTGGATGCTCGTTTCCTGTAAAACGACGGCTAGAATTCCTGCCGGCTGGTCGCTGGTGTGGGAAGAAAACTTTAATCAAAGGAAGGACTTTGACTCGCAGGTCTGGAGTAAGATTCCGCGAGGGAAATCCGACTGGAATAATTATATGACGGACTTTGATTCCTGCTATGCCATGCGTAAAGGCAAACTGGTACTGAGGGGTATTGTCAATCAGACACTGCCCAATGATACGGCACCTTATCTGACAGGAGGCGTTTATACCAAAGGTAAAAAGGCTTTTTCTGACGGACGGATCGAGATCTGTGCCAGGCTGAATGCCGCAAAAGGTGCCTGGCCTGCTATCTGGATGTTGCCCGAAAATGCCAAATGGCCGTCGGGAGGCGAGATAGATGTGATGGAGCGTCTGAATGATGACTCTATCGCTTACCAAACGGTTCATTCTCATTATACGTATACTTTAGGTATCAAGAATCATCCCAAGTCGCACTCCACAGGAGTGATCCATCCCGATCGTTACAATGTTTTCGCTGTCGAAATGTATCCGGATAGTCTTTCGTTCTTTGTCAACGATGTACATACGTTTACTTATCCCCGTATACGGACGCAGAAGGAGGGGCAATTCCCGTTCAATCAGCCGTTCTATTTACTGATTGATATGCAGTTGGGTGGTTCATGGGTCGGAGCAGTCAATCCCAAAGACCTTCCGGTAGAAATGGAGGTGGACTGGGTACGTTTTTATCAACGGAAATCATTCAAATAGAGCATAAATATGAAAATTCAACTTCCTCCTTTTTTACAGAAGGGCGATAAAGTAGTCATAATATCACCTTCCAGCAAGATCGACAAACAGTTTCTGAAAGGTGCAAAGAAACGGATTGAATCGTGGGGCTTGAAAGTCGCCATAGGAAAACATGCCGGAGGGTCTTCCGGACGCTATGCGGGGACGGTCAAACAGCGGTTGAGCGATTTGCAGGATGCGATGAATGATCCGAAGGTGAAAGCCATTTTTTGCAGTCGTGGCGGATACGGTGTTGTACATTTAATTGATAAGATAGATTTCACTGCCTTTCGCGAACATCCGAAATGGTTGTTGGGGTTCAGTGACATCACTGCCTTGCATAACCTGTTTCAGAAGAATGGTTATGCCTCTTTGCATTCGCTGATGGCACGCCATCTGACTGTGGAACCGGAAGATGATCCTTGCGTGGCCTATCTGAAAGATATCCTGTTCGGTAATCTGCCCGCTTATACATGCGAAAAGCATAAACTGAATAAACAAGGTACTGCACAGGGAACTCTGCGAGGCGGAAACATGGCAGTGGCCTATGGACTGCGGGGAACTCCTTATGATCTTCCGGCAGAAGGAACGGTCTTGTTTATCGAAGATGTGAGCGAACGCCCTCATGCGATTGAGCGTATGATGTACAACCTGAAGCTGGGCGGTGTACTTGAAAAGTTATCCGGACTCATTATCGGGCAGTTTACCGAATATGAAGAAGATTGTTCGCTGGGTAAGGAGCTTTATGCAGCATTGGCAGACCTGGTGAAAGAGTATGATTATCCGGTTTGTTTTAACTTCCCGGTGGGGCACGTGACGTATAACCTGCCGCTTATCAATGGCGCAAAAGTGGAATTTACCGTCGGAAAGAAGAATGTCGAGTTAAAGTTTATTTGTTAATAATCTATTCTATCTGAACGATACTGTGCTGAAAATGACTAATTTTGGAGCCTCAATAGATAAAAGGACGATGAAAAAGAAACCTATGATAGTATTGGCAAGTGTCTTTATGATGTTTTCTGCCTTTTCTTGTGGTGGAGGCAGTAAGACAAGTAGTGCGAACGAGCAAAATGAAAAAGTGGTGGTCAATGTACCTCAATTTGACGCTGACAGCGCTTATCTGTATGTGAAGAATCAGGTCGATTTCGGTCCCCGTGTTCCGAATACGAAAGAGCATGTCGCTTGTGGAAATTATTTGGCGGAGCAACTGGAAGCCTTTGGTGCTCAGGTTACTAATCAATATGCGGACCTCATAGCTTATGACGGTACCCTGCTGAAAGCGAGAAATATTATCGGTTCTTATAAGCCGGAAAGTAAAAAGAGGATAGCATTGTTCGCGCATTGGGATACTCGTCCGTGGGCGGATAATGATGCTGACTCAAAGAATCATCATACTCCTATTTTGGGGGCAAACGACGGTGCCAGCGGGGTAGGTGCTTTGTTGGAGATTGCCCGTCTGGTCAATAAGCAGCAGCCGGAACTGGGTATAGATATTATCCTGCTGGATGCAGAAGATTATGGTGCTCCCCAATTCTATGAAGGAAAGCATAAAGAAGAATTCTGGTGTCTCGGTTCCCAATATTGGGCACGCCATCCTCATGTGCAGGGATATAATGCACGTTTCGGCATCTTGCTGGATATGGTAGGTGGCGAAGGCAGCGTATTTATGAAAGAAGGTTATTCCGAAGATTTTGCACCGGATATTAATAAGAAAGTATGGAAAGCTGCCAAGAAACTGGGTTACGGAAAAACTTTCATGGACGGTAACGGCGGATTGGTAACGGATGATCATCTGTTCATCAACCGTCTGGCGCGTATCAAGACGATTGATATCATTCCCACCAGTCCGGATGGTGATTTCACCCCGACTTGGCATACTGTCAATGATACTATGGATCATATCGACAAGAATACCCTGAAGGCTGTCGGACAGACGGTATTGGAAGTAATCTATAATGAAAAGTGATCTTGTTAGTCCGCTTCTTTGTTACTTCAAAGACCTGACAGCTTTGTGCTGAATTAATAAATTGTTAAACAGTAAATCGTAAATATCATCATGTCAATTAATGAATTACAAGACGAAGTAATTGCTGAATTCAGCGACTTCGATGACTGGATGGATCGATACCAGCTGCTCATAGACTTAGGAAATGAACAGGAACCACTCGATGAAAAATATAAAACCGAACAGAATCTGATCGAAGGCTGCCAGAGCCGTGTGTGGCTTCAGGCGGACGAGGTGGATGGAAAGATCGTATTTAATGCGGAAAGTGATGCTTTGATTGTAAAAGGAATTATTGCTTTATTAATCAAAGTCCTTTCAGGACATACACCTGATGAAATTCTGAATGCTGATCTTTATTTTATAGATAAGATAGGGCTGAGAGAACATCTGTCTCCTACACGTAGCAACGGTTTGCTGTCGATGGTAAAGCAGATACGTATGTATGCGCTGGCATTTAAGGCGAAAGAAGGAAAATAATAAGCATATCATTTTAGGCACGGATAACACGGATTTACGCGGTTTTAAGAGATTATAAGCAACTAAAAACAGCGTAAATCCGTGTTATCCGTGCCTAAAATCAAGTAAACAGCTGTCTTTCGTACTCCTTTCATTTACTAATTTCTTCCTGATACTCCAATATATCTGCCGGTTGGCAGTCAAGTACTTTGCAGATGGCCTCCAGCGTGGAGAAGCGGATTGCCTTTGCTTTTCCGGTTTTTAATATAGAAAGGTTGGCGGGAGTGATATCGATTTTCTCCGCCAGTTCGCCCAGAGAGATTTTTCTGCGCGCCATCATGATGTCAAGGTTTACTATAATTGCCATAATTCTATTTTCTCGGTTTGAGTTAAATCGTGAGCTCCTGTTCTTCTTTCATTTTCAGTCCGATAGCGAATGTCTCTGCTACAATCAGACAGCCAAGTCCCAATAATAAATCAGTCGCTTGTAGCGCCAGGGGAGCAATGATGTATTTGTCGAGTGCGAATACTTCTTTTAATCCCCAGTAATTGACAACTTGAGGAATCAGGTAAAATAGAAAGGAAATGATCAGCAAACTGCCCAGCCAGCGCAGGCGGCGTACATTCTTCCATTCAAATATCTGTGATTTGTTGATGCTCAGAATCAGCATGACAAAGATGATAAGTGCTGAAATGGTGAGCAATGTATTCATTAATGAGCAGGAACTACTGATAATCAGGTAACTGTAATTCACGTCTTTCCCAATGCGCACAGCCATTTGCGTATACATGACGGGCACTTTCTCTTTGCTTTGGGCATTGATGATCGTGTCCGGTTTGATCATAGCGATTGTAGGTACGACATCTACAAACCGGAAATCACCTGCCAGCATGGTACCGTCGCATTGCTTCGGCTCTTTGTGCTGTTCTTTGGCCAGACTCATGCCGGCTTTCATACCTGTTCCAAACTGGTATCCTGTGGTATATAGGGAAAGTCCCAAAACTATGAATACCAATATGCAGAGAATGTTCAAACGTTTTTTCATCGCTGTCTTTTTATTATTTTAGTCTGTGATATTTGTTTCTTCTTTCCAGGGGTAGGGGATGGTTGTTCGGCGCATTCCCCAGATTACTCCTGCAAGTATCAAAACTGCTGCAAAAATAACCATTAGATAAGTGCTGGTATTCATCAGGTCACTCATGTTTTCAGCTTCCGGATATTTTATACTGAGAAATACGGATAAAGAATTGTTCAGTACGTGCATCAGTATACAAGGGATGAGGCTGGCAGTCTTATAATAAGTCCATGCAAACAGGATACCGATCAGAAATGCCGGAAGGATCTGGGCAGGATTGATATGAAAAACGCCGAACAGAAGTGCTGAAAGCAGAATTGCTTTCGTCGGGCTGTACTGTTGCAGCAGTGCCTTGGTGATGGCTCCGCGGAACAACAACTCTTCGAGTACGGGACCTATGATGGCTATGGCAAGAATGCCGCCCCAGCCGGACTGGAGAATATCGAAAGATTGTTCCATGATATTGGGAATCCAGTCCATCAGTTCTGTTAACGCAGATACCACAAAACCGCAGGTAAGGACGGCCAGTGCACTGAAAAAGAGATAAGAGGACGAAACAGGCGACCAGGTTGTTTTCTTTGTGCTGATGTAGCCGGCCTTCCATAAATAGACACCCATCATCAATTGCCCGGCCAGTTGCGCCGGAATCATGAGCATGGTGATAAGCGCATCTTTGTCTAAATTTCCGGTAGTGGCTACCAGATAAATCACACAGGGAATCATGACCAGGATAGGAGCAATGATTTGTGCAATAAGTAGATTCAGTAATATCAGTTTAATAGCAGTTCTCATATTCGTAGTGTTCTTAGCTGAGATACAAAGATAATCGTTTGTTATTTACTGGCAATAAAGCTGCACAGAAACATGGCAATCATTGAGACGGATACTACCAGTATCGATATGCTCATTAGTGACTTTTTCATAAAGTGTTATTTTTTAATAGATGATTGAATGGAAAATAGTTGTTTTTCGATGATTATTTATCGTTTATCGATATGCAAATGTAGAGGTAAGTTTTGAGTTGACAAAGAAAAAGGAGAAAATATTTATCGAAAAACAATAAAAAAGATATGTTTTTCGATATTATTTGTGCTGATGATGGAGGAAGGAAGGGGTATTTATCTCCGTTTGGCAGCAAAGAGGATCGTTTCTGTTTCTTCTGCATCTTTGTGGAGTTGGGCGATTAGCTGGTCGATGCTATCGTATTTTAGTTCGGGCCGTGTCCGCTTCACGAAAGTAAGCCGGATAAATTTATCATAAATGTCGGAGTGGAAATGAAGGATATTCACTTCGATGGTACGGTTGGGACCATTGTTGATAGTGGGGCGGACACCTATATTCAGCATGCCCATATAAGTTTTTCCGTCGAATGTAACCCATACGGCGTAGACTCCGTCTGCGGGAATCAGTTTGTCCGGATCGTCCACGCTTAAATTGGCAGTGGGGAAACCGATTTTTCTGCCTACCTGATAACCTCCTACTACGGTTCCGTCCAGAAAATATTCGTATCCCAGACAGCGGGCAGCTATATCCACGTCTCCCTGATGTAGTAATTTCCGGATTAAAGAAGAACTGACCGGAACGCTTTGGGAAGCATCTATCCGGATGTCGTTTGTGTAAGCTTGTGCACGGATAACATCGATGCCGATAGATTGTCCGTAGCGTACATAATCCTCAAACCCTTCGCTGCGGTTATGGCCGAAACGGTGGTCGTAGCCTATCACCAGATACCTGACCTGATAACGTTCCTTCAGCACCTGAGTCATGAATTCTTTGGCTGTCAGCCGGGAAATGTCGGGCGTAAAATCGAGCATCAGGCAATAATCTACTCCCGTACCTGCCAGCAGGTTTATTTTCTCTTCGGGGGTAGTCAATAATTCCGGATGATAAGTGGCGTTCATCACTTTGCGCGGATGAACAGGGAAGGTTACTAATGCAGAACGCAGACCTTTGGCTGCCGCTATCTCTTTCACTTGTTGAATCAGATAGCGGTGCCCCGTGTGTACACCGTCGAAGAAGCCGATGGTAGCTACACATGGTTCGGGGATCATAGCCGATGTATCATTTATAATCTGCATGTTTGCCATCTTATTTTTTTCTGAAAAGATGGCTCCAGTCTTCACCGGCTTTCGGTGTATAGGTCGAGATACCCAGTTCCTGAGCTACTTTACAGTTTATTTCGGAATCATCAATAAAAAAGGTCTCCTTCGGATCGATACCCGCATCTTCAGTCACTGCTTTGAATATCTCCGGTTCGGGTTTGGCCATTTTCATTTCATAAGAAAGATAAGTCTTTTCGAAGTAGTCCTCTACTTTGAATGTGCGATAGGGGAAAGCGTTTTGGCAAACCCATTGCCAGTGGATGTCATTCGTATTGCTGAGCAGATAGACTACGTATTTCTCGCGTAGTTTGAGCAGCAGATCGAGTTTATATGCAGGGATATCTACTAAAAAACTGTTCCAGGCTGCATCAATCTGCTCATCGCTTACTGCTTTTCCCATCATATCCCTGATGCCGTCGCGGAATTCAGCAGGAGTGATCAGTCCTTTCTCCTGCTGCAAGAAGATTCCGTCTAACTGGTGGGTGCAGAATTTTTCTTCTACATGCTGGAACCCAATCTTTTTAAAGTTCTCAATACAGCGTTCGCGGTCCAGATTTATCAATACACCGCCTAAATCAATAAGTAAGTTTTTAATTCCTTTACTTTTCATTATTTTCTCTTTTGTGAATGATACGTTGAACAAGGCGAATAAGTTCTCCAACCCATAACACCATGGACGAAACGCCTATAATCAGAAGCCACGTCTGCCAGTCGAGCGGCACCGTGCGGAATACAGCTCCACCGAACTGTACGATCAGAAATTGGCCGATCAGGATAGCCAGCACAATTAACTCCATGCCATACGATTTGGAAAGTCCCTTGAATGCTGAGTCGGTAGTGCCGAATACGCGGGCATTGAACAGGTTCCAGAATTGCAACATGACAAAGAAAGTGAAGAAAATGGTGAGGTTGTGTACGTCCATACCTTGCGCGCTGTGGTCGAAATAATAAATCATTCCGAGCAATACGACAAGGAAGAGAGTGCCTACACCTATTATATTAGTACGCATCGCTTTGCTGATGATGAAATCAGTGCTGCGGCGCGGTTTCTCCTGCATGACGGTTTCGCTGGGAGGAATGGAAGCCAGAGCCAGAGCGGCAAAGGTGTCCATGATCAGGTTAACCCACAACATTTGTGTCACGGTCAATGGAAGTTCTGTTCCGATCATTGAACCTAACAGTACGATCAGCAGAGCAACAAAGTTGATTGTTAACTGAAATACGATGAAACGCTGGATATTCTTATACAGAGAACGTCCCCACATAACGGCAGTGCCGATACTGTTGAATGAGTCGTCGAGCAACGTGATGTCACTGGCTTCTTTGGCAACGGAAGTACCTGTACCCATTGACAAACCTACTTGCGCATGGTTCAGAGCAGGTGCGTCATTCGTACCGTCTCCGGTTACAGCGACTACGGCTCCTTTCTGCTGGAGTAGCTGCACAAGACGTTGCTTGTCCGTCGGACGGGCACGCGACATGATTTTGAGATCCATTACGCGGTCCAGTGCTTCTTCGTCACTAAGTTCGGCAAAGGCAACACCGGTGATACGGTTCCGTTCGGTATCTGTTTCCGGTTGCCACAGTCCGATCTGACGGGCAATCTCCGTAGCTGTTCCCGGAGTGTCACCGGTAACAATCTTAATACCGATACCTGCCGACTGGCATTTGGCTACAGCAGCGGGTACATCCGGACGAATCGGATCTGAGATAGCTACGACCCCTAAGAAATTCAGGTCGTTGGCAGATACCAGTTCCGCACAGTCGTTCGGTTCGTTTTCTCCTACTATTTTGAAGGCGAATCCGAGAGTACGCATCGCCATATTCTGATAATTCAGTAACTGCGCTTCTACCGTCGAACGATATTCGACTGCATCCACCCGTCTTCCGTCCAGCACGACTTCCTTACATTTGCCGAGTACGATTTCGGGTGCTCCCTTGATATAGAGTACTTTCTTTCCGATGATCGGAGACTCGACGAGAGTCGCCATGAATTTGCGTTCGGTCGAGAATGTAAGCTGGTCGAGGATATGAGCCTGTTCACGCAGTTCGAGGTAATTTTTGCCTTGACTGTTGAGCCATAATAACAAGGCGACTTCTGTTGGGTTACCCACCCCTTTGGGTTTTTCCCCGGCGGCTTCTTCTTCGAGAAAAGCGGTGGAGTTGGCACTGATTCCCTCTGCGACGAGAGCACTGATATCATCATCGGCTAGATGACCGCCATTTTTGATTCCGTAGAAATTAGGTTCGTGTACCTGCATCAGGTTTTGCGTCAGTGTACCCGTTTTGTCGGTACAAATCACGGTGATAGCTCCCATGGTTTCACAGGCGTGCATTTTTCGTACCAGGTTGTTGGTCGAGAGCATGCGGCGCATATTCAGAGCCAGACTGAGCGTTACACTCATCGGTAATCCTTCGGGGACGGCTACTACAATCAAGGTTACTGCCATCATGAAATATTTGAGGGTCCGCTCGAAAACCGGAAGCCACTCGTGCCAACCGTTCAGCGAACTGAAATCGTAGAACAGCAGTACATCTTTTACAAAGAAAATAAGGAAGGCAAGTCCGGCAACGGTAAATCCTATCTTTCCGATCAGGTTTGCAAGCTTGGTCAGCTGTATATTCAGAGGGGTTGGCTCCAGATTTTCTTCGGTGCTCTGACGGGCTACCTTACCGATCTCCGTAGCGTCTCCTACATGCAGTACGCGCATGGTGCCGTGTCCGTCTACTACTGTCGTACCACGCATCACCAGATTGGAGGCATAGGTTGCTTCTTCATCAAAATCCGCTTCGATTACGGTCTTATTGATCACCGGTTCTCCGGTCAGGTTGGACTCGTTTACTTGCAGTGAGATAGCTTCCAGTAACTGTCCGTCGGCGGGAATCTCTTCGCCTGTTTCCAATATGATAATGTCGTCTACAACGACGTCTTTGCGTGGAATTTCCTGTACATGTCCGTTACGAATCACCTTTACGAGTGTTTCTTCGTTGACAGCGTTCAGTAAGTCGAATTTCTTATTGGCATCGTATTCGAAAAAGAAACCGATACCAGTAGCCAGCAGGATAGCTGCTATAATTCCGATCGTCTCGGCATATTCATTCTCGATAATGGAAATGACTAGTGAGAATATGGCTGCTACCAATAATACGCGTACAACCGGGTCTTCGAATTTTTCGAGGTAAAGCTTCCAAAGGGAAGGGCGCTTGGGGGGTGTTAACAGATTGACACCGTTCTTTTCTCTGCTTTGCAGGACTTCATTGTCCGTAAGGCCTGAATGATAATAATCGTCTTTTTTTGTAGTACTCATGCAGATACATGCGTTTGGTTAGGACCGCAAAAATACAACATAAAATTGTGATAAAATGTTTAATTAAAACTTTTTATGAAGTAACTTTATTCAGGACGGCCACAAGTGCGATAGGGAATCGTAAACCAGAACGTTGATCCTTTGCCCTCTACAGAGTCTGCGCCAATTTGTCCCTCCAGTTTGTTTACGATGGTTTTGGAGATAGAGAGTCCCAGTCCTGTCCCTTTCTTTTCCTTGTTCAGTTTCACAAAGCGACCGAAAACTTCCGGTAGTTTGTCAGCGGGAATTCCGGTTCCGGTGTCTGTGACATAAAAATAAAGTTCGGTGTCTCTTGCCTTGTAGCCTATACGGACATTTCCTTCTTGAGTGAATTTAATGGCATTGGTCGTAAAATTGGAGAGTACCTGTGCAACCCGGTTCCGGTCTGTCTCTATGGTACAGGAGGGAAGCCCCGGCTCTGCTATTATTTGAATATTTCCTCCTGCCTCGTTGACTCTCATTTGGAAAAGTTGTTGCAAGTCGGATAGCAACAGATTGATATCTACTTTGGTATATACAAATTCCAGTGTACCTGCTTCTATTTTCGACATATCGAGAATATCATTCACCAGTTGCAGCAGCAAGTCGGCATTCATTTTGATAATTTCCTGATATTGCGCCTTCTCTTCTTCTGTGTTGGCACTGGCCAGTATTTCGGCAAATCCGGTAATGGCATTGAGGGGAGTGCGGATTTCATGGCTCATGTTAGCCAGAAATGCTGACTTTGAAATATCGGCATTTTCAGCTTTCTCTTTAGCCAGTGTCAGTTCCTTTTCAGCTTGTTTGAGTTGGGTGATATCATGAACGGTGAGGACCATGTTTTCTTCTTCATTAAGGAGAAAATAGGAGCCGGATATGACGGCGTCACATGCTACGGATTTTTTTCGGCAGTCAGTACGTTCAGGGTTGCTTCCAAGTCAGTGAAGCCTCTTCTTTGCTCGAAAGCCTGACGGATGGCGCAACGTATGGGGCAGGAACCGCAGTAAGCATGTGTACCACAACCGCCCTCTGCTGATAATGCATTGCGGCACTGCAACAAGTCGCCTACTCTCTTTTCTTCCAGGCTCTTTTGTGTTCCTGTCAGTTGGTAGTAATTGGTTTTTAATACTTTGAAGTCGTTATCTATTAATAGAATATAGGCATGAACATTTTTCAGAATAGCACTGGCGATGTGACTGGTATGTTCCAGTTTTCTGGATTCCCGGAATAGTCGCTTTTGCATCCGAAGACATTTTCTCCGTTCCCATAGGTAACTGAGCAGGAGAACTGCGCATAAAATGATCAGAATAGATAGCAATGCTATTAGCATGATGTAACTTGTTGGCTTTGTTCTACAAATATGCTACAAAGATAACTTTTTTACTTGGGATGAAAAAGAAGTTTGAACAATTTGCAGCTATTTACGTTATATTATTTAGTAAACCAATAAAAAGCGAACATTATGAAGAAGTACATTTGCACAGTCTGTGAATACATTTACGACCCCGCACAAGGAGATCCTGATAGCGGTATTGAACCGGGAACAGCTTTTGAAGACATTCCAGATGATTGGACTTGTCCACTTTGTGGAGTCGGAAAAGAAGACTTTGAACCGTACGAAGGATAAAAACTAAAAGAGAGAAGAGATTATTACGAGATGACCGGGTGCATTGCATCCCGGTCTTTTTTGATTTCAGCTCATGCTGAGCTTTGTTTTGTCAGTTTATATATTATATATTACTCAGATGGTCTCCTCGTCGTATCAAAATACTAATCCGAACAGATTAATAAAGGTGTGAATTTAAAGCTGTATTTATCATGACCGGTCATCATATCGGGAGTTTCGTAAAGATCATACAGTACGCTCATAAGTTTAGTTTTTTTGTTGTGTATTTAAAGCTTTCATTCCCGTAAACTATGGGATCGGCTTGAATATTAATTTATTCTACTATAACTTACCTTTCGTACCACCAAGATGGTACGAAAGGTAGATAGTACGCAAAAGTAATGATTTAATGGAGAAAAGGGTTAATTTTACAAGTTTTTTGCGTTAACTATTTATTTCCAGACGCAACTCCTCTTGCATAACTCTGCTTTTCCCGTTGATCGTGTATCGGTATGACAACAGAAATACATTATAAGTGTGTCCGTAAGATTCCTCTACCCTGAATATATTGGGATATTTAGAATCACCTTCTATTGGAGTGACATCAATATCCTTGTATGGCTTTATCTTGACGTGGTTGTTTTCTTCTACTTCCAATATAATCGCGGTTTTATTGATATGATCCACATCGCTTTCAAAAGACTCCGTTCCGGCTATCACGCGTACGCTGTTGTGGGTGAGTGGAAACATCTTCTTGTTGCCTGCGGTTGCCATTCCGTCTGCCAGACCGGTCATTGAATAGTAAACGTTTTCGCCCTGAGTTGCATAATCGTTCTTGATAAGTATCTGATATAGAATGGTGTTCTTGCTTTCATTAATCTCGACGCCGGAGATATCCGTAGCTTTTAATCCTACGAAGTAGGTAGAATCCGGTGACAATCCTTCGGGACGTATCTTGATCATGGTTCTGCCTGTCCGTTCACCTGCATTAATCTGAATCTTGTAATCCAGAATCTCGTATTTGTCACTGGGCAGGAATTTAGCATAACAAGCTTCATCGATGTCATAAAGGGACCGGTTGTAGAATTCTAATGAAGTCAGGTCTTCTTCCAGCCTGATGACCATATTCTTTTTCGGAGCATGCGTACCTCCCGTGCAGGCTGCAATATATCCTGTCGCCTCCTCTCCCGTAGGAGATAAGGTGACTACTTCTTCGAAGGTGTTGTAATAGTCACTGCTGATCAGTGCTACAACATTCTTGTACATTTCCTTTTCAAACAGTGCGTCGTCATTGCATGACGAAAGCGCTATAATAAGTGCGAGTATCGTTATAAGATTTCGTTTCATCTTCTTCTTTATCGTTTAATTTAATAACCCGGATTCTGGTCGAGAGAAGGTAATCTTCTCATTTCGTCACGTGGGATAGGTACCCAGACAGACCTTTTATCAACGACTCTTGTCAGGAAAGAGGAGGAACTCGGGATGACACGCTGGTAGTAAGTCTCTTTGGTGGCGCCGTCGGGGTTCATCCCGCGGATAGGTTCCTGTTCCGTTTCTTCATAGATACCCCAGCGGCGGACATCATAGAAACGTCTGTTTTCCCATAAGAATTCTACCATACGTTCACGTTCTATCTGTTTTTGTATTTCAGACGTATTGTCAAGCTGGCTGGTGGTTAACCCCGGCAGTCCGGCTCTATAACGGACTTGATTAAATGCCTTTTTGATTTCTTCTTTATTCCGGTCTACAGTATAGGACTGCCCGTCCAGTTCTACAGTATGGGCACTGGTCAGGTTGTTGAGTGCCTCTGCATAAGACAACAGGATTTCTGCATAGCGGATAATCGGGTAGGCTTTTTGGATATGTCGGGCTCCTGTTCCGGTCCAGGCATCCATCGGATTATTGTACTTTTTGATGACGTATCCGGTGATAGGGTAGTTGGGAGAGGTGGCTGTTACTCCACCCCGACCGTCTTCATCCTGATAGTAGTACTTTGCCGTGTGGTTGTTGAGGGTCGAACTGGACAATGCCTGCCATACTGCCTCGTTGAATCCTACCGATGCATAGAATCGCATTTCGCGATTGGCATACATCTTATATATGCCGGCGTTGAGAGGATAACCGGAAAAGTTACGCGGTTCGGAAGTGAAACCTGTTTCCGAGTAATATCCGTCGGCTGTGGCTTCTTCCTTTGTACGGCCATCGTCCATCAGATAGGCGTCTACCACTTTCTGAGTGACACAGAAACGTCCCCATCCACCCATGGAGGGGGGGAAAGAACCTTTACTGATGGTTTCGTTGATGTATGTCGTGTTTCTTCCCCAGATTAGCTCCGGATTGATGGCTGCCACAGCTTCACCGGTAAAGATGTCCGAATAGGATTTAAAAGGGTCTATTCCGTTGGCTCCGTCCGGATAGTTGTCGTAGAAATGAGGGTCGGAAGTGACTCCGGCAGGAAGTTCCGGGGTGTTGTCGTCTTTCGCATACGTATAGAGCTTGTATGCTCCCATATCCATTACTCGCTTGGCTGCTGCTGCAGCCACTGCCCAGCGGCTTTCGTCATATTGTTGAGATACATAGTGTACACCATCAGTCTTGCGCTTCCAGTTGCCGAAGTAGGCACTGGCAACAGGTCCTCCGTTGAACAACGGGCTGGCATGTATCAATCGCAGGCGGGCTACCAGACCGAGTGCAGCCCCTTTGGTGGGCCGTCCGAAGTCCAGAGTAGAAACATCCTGAGGCAAAGGCAGCAAACGGGCTGCTTTTTCAAACTCTTCACAAGTATAGTTCATTGTTTCGTCATAGGTGGCTCTGGGGCGGTCGTAGTATTCGATAGGCTCATTCGTATTGACTACCTCATCTCCCAATAAGATTGCCGGACCGTAATCGACTAAGATGTTGTAGTAGGCGAAGGCACGGATAAAACGTGTATAGCCTTCCAGTCTGAGCCGGTCTGAGTTCGTCAGGTCCTTCGGGCGGTCCAGATTTTGCAGGATGCTGTTACATTTACGGATGATTTTATAGTATTTGCCCCATTGGTTCAGGTTGGGTGAACCGGAACCCAAGAAATCCTGCGTGATCTTTCCATTGGCGAAATCCATGCCATGATATATATTGGCTGTTCCGCTTCCGGTCAGTCCGTTAAATCCTTCATCGGTGGCCATGGGGCCCGGTGTATACCCGTTTCGGATGGTCTGTGCCTCATCCGGAAACATCGCTGCTGCTCCCCACATATACGCTTCCATATATCGGGCATTGGTAAAAACCGAATCGATGTTGAATTCATCATCAAAATAATTATCTATGTTTAAGAAATTGCTGCAGGATGTTGTTATCATGACTGCCTGAACCAGGACAAACGCTCTGGTTATTATTTTTATTATTGACCTTTTCATTCTATCGGGTGATGTATTTATTAGAAATTGACATATAATTGCAGGGAATAGGTGGATGGTATGGGATATACACGACCGTTCCAACGAGCTTGTTCCGGGTCGAAGAGTTTCACTTTGTCCCAGACATAGAGATTGTTTCCCACAAATTGGATATCCAGTGAAGAGACTCCTATGCGTCTCAGAAATGCCCAGGCAAGATGGTAATTCAGCGTGATTTCCTGCAGGCGTATGTATCGTGAATCGCCTTGCCAGAAGGTAGACAGTTGGCTGTTGTTGCTATTGTTACCGTATTGCAGGCGGGGAAAGCGTGCGTTCGGGTTTTCAGCCAAAGACGGATCGATTCCATGTGCAAGCTGTCTCTTATACACATCTCC
>ERZ652171.400-NODE-400-length-22738-cov-28.3899_pt1 | contig 22738 bp, 18 predicted proteins | sample MGYA00514759_ERZ652171 | MGnify/ENA metagenome assembly ERZ652171 | reverse complement strand
TAGAGCAACGCCCTTCTAAGGCGTGGGTCCTGCGTTCGAATCGCAGCGGAATCACAGAAAAGAGGAAATCGGATACGGAGTTTCAGTGTGGGTTTTCTCTTTTTTTGTATCCTACCTTTTTTATTTGTGAGTCAGTAAAACCGGCTTTATTAATAAAAAGAAGGGAGTAAAATAAGGTGGATTAGAAAAGCAAACCCCGCTATTGAGGAAGAATAAAACAAAATAATTATTTTTTTTCGACAGAATCTCTTGTAATTTATAAAAATTGTATATATTTGCAGCAGATAAAACGATACACCTTGTTTTGTCGCACAAACAGATAAAAACCTAAATTAAACTATAAGAAAAAAATCATGAGACAGGCTGGATGAATGCCTGTAGGTCCGAATTATTTGAAAAGATAGAGAAAGAGTTCTTTTTTAATCAGGGAAAAAGTTTAAAACAGGAATGACAGGCGCAGATTGCAGTTTTTTACTGAAATAAGTGTCTGCCCAGGGAATGTTGTCGCTTTTCCAACACAAAAAGACTAGATTATTAACCGGTTCTTGATTGTTGGTTGATGTTCTTTCGTTCCAGTCTTGGAATGATTGTGCGTTTGACAGTAATTATGGACCATAAAACCGTGAAATATAAATAATTGTCCAACAAAATCTTAAATCATCTATGAAAATAGAAAGAGCTACTCAGCTGCTATTCCTTTTGCTGGTATGTCAAGGAGGTAATGCAGCTTACGCCAACCTTCCGAGAGGAGCAAATGAGGCTTCGGTACAGGTGTCGGCACAAGCAAACAAAATCACAGTAAGTGGAACAGTCGTAGACGTCAACGGAGAACCGTTGGTAGGAGTTAGTGTGCTGGAAAAAGGAACTAGCAACGGTACGATTACCGACATCGACGGAAACTTTTCTTTGTCGGTTAGTGAAGGTTCTATCTTGGAAATTTCCTACGTAGGTTATAAAAGTCTGACGGTTTCTTCGAAAGAAGCATTGGGTGTGCTGGTGATGAAGGAAGATTCGGAACTGCTGGATGAGGTTGTGGTTACGGCTTTGGGTATCAAGCGTTCTCAGAAAGCTTTGAGCTACAATGTACAGGAAGTGAAGAACGATGCACTGACAAAGGTAAAGGATGCCAACTTTGTAAACAGCCTGAATGGAAAGGTGGCTGGTGTGAGCATTCAGCGCAGTGCTTCGGGTGTCGGTGGAGGTACCCGCGTAGTGATGCGTGGTAACAAGTCTATCAAAGGAGACAACAACGTGTTGTATGTGATAGACGGTGTGCCGATGGGTAATCAGGCAGACCGCTCGGGCGACGGTACAGGATTTGGAGCCGGACGTACATCGGGTGAGGGTATTGCCAGCTTCAACCCGGAAGACATCGAAAGTCTTTCTGTGCTGACAGGTCCTTCTGCAGCAGCTCTTTATGGAGCCAGTGCAGCCAACGGTGTCATTTTGATTACTACAAAAAAAGGTGCCGAGGGTAAAGTCAGTGTGAATGTGTCGTCTTCCGCAGAGTTCTCAAAGGCATTTGTGTTGCCGAAGTTCCAGCACACTTATGGAAACGTGAGTGGAGAAGCCGCTTCATGGGGTGAGAAACTGGCTGTGCCTACTTCTTATGATCCGGCAGACTTCTTCAATACGGGAACTACCTTTACCAACTCATTTAATCTTTCTGTAGGAAATCAGAAAAATCAGACGTATGTGTCGGGGTCGGCAGTGAATGCAAAAGGTATTGTGCCGAACAATAAATATCATCGTTACAATGCCATGGTGAGAAATACCACCAAACTGTTTAATGACAAGTTGACGATGGATGTTTCTGCCAGCTATGTACGTGAGTATTACAACAACATGCTTTCCTACGGTACATATTTCAATCCGATTCTTGGAGCATATCTGTATCCTCGCGGAGAAGATTTTGAGAAAGAAAAATATTTTGAACGTTATGATGCAGAGCTTGGATACAATGTGCAGTCATGGGCGCCCGGTGATTTCGGTATGGCCGTACAGAATCCTTATTGGGTAGCCTACCGTAACATTCGTCCGGAAGTGAAAGACCGTTATATGTTGTATGCTTCATTGAAATATGACATCACCGACTATCTGAATGTTTCAGCACGAGGCCGCTTGGATAACACCTATACTGAAAGAGAAGATAAACGCTATGCTTCTACACACGGAACCTTTGCCAGACCGTTGGGCCGTTACAATTATTCAAATGAGACCTTCCGTCAGAAATATGCCGATATCATGGCAAACCTTTCCAAGCCTTTTGCCAAGGACTTCTATGCAAATGTCAATGTGGGTGTTTCTTTTGAGGAATATGATACGAAAGGAAGAGGGTATGGCGGCCAGTTGCTCCTTGTTCCGAACAAGTTTGCGTATGATAACGTAGACCCTTCTACTGGCGTACCGTCTCAGACAGGAGGTGATAACCGGAAGATGAACTTCGGTGTGTTCGGCTCTGCAGAACTTTCTTGGAAATCGGCTGTATATCTTACACTTACAGGCCGTACGGATAAACCTTCGCAGTTAGTGAACAGTAAATCTCCTTGGATTTTCTATCCTTCAGTCGGATTGTCGGCTATTGTGACAGAACTGTTGCCTGAAAATCTGCGTCAGTCTATCTCTCCGGTATTGGGATTCTTTAAAGTACGTGCTTCTTATACGGAAGTAGGTTCACCGATTCCTTATACGGGATTGACCCCGGGTACCATTACCCATTCTGTAGAAGGAGGTGTAATCAAGCCGTTCAAGTATTATCCGCTTCCGGAACTGAAGCCTGAAAGAACCCGTTCTTATGAAATCGGTATCGACTCCAGATGGTTGAACAATACGGTTTCTTTAGGAGTAACCTTGTATAAGTCGAACACTTACGACCAGTTGCTCGAAGCAAAACTGTCGGAAAGTTCAGGGTATGACTATATGTTTGTACAGGCAGGTAATGTGGAGAACAAAGGTATCGAGTTGACTTTGGGTTACGATCAGACCTTTGGGGATTTTTCTTACAGCACCTCATTTACAGCTACAGCCAACCGTAACAAAATTATTGAACTGGCTTCTAACGTGAAGAATCCTGTGACCGGAGAAGCCATTGATTTGAGTGACATTAAGGTAGGGCGTTTCCGTCTGCGTGAAGGTGGAGAAATTGGTACCATTTATGCAGAAGAACGTTTGAAACGTGACCAGGACGGTTACATCGTCTACAATGAAGGACAAAATATTACTACTGAATCTACCGAACCTTATAAGCTGGGAAGTGTCAATGCGAAATGGAACTTGGGCTGGAGAAATGGATTTACGTATAAAGGTTTCAACCTGAACTTCCTTGTGACAGCCCGTCTGGGAGGTATTGTAATTTCCAAGACACAAGCCATCCTTGACCAGTTTGGTGTATCGCAGGCTTCTGCAGATGCCCGCGATGTCGGGAAAGTGATGGTGGGCAATGTAGCAGTACGTCCGAAGGACTATTATGAATCAGTGGTCAACTTGGATGCCTACAATGTATATTCTGCTACAAACGTTCGTCTTCAGGAAGCAAGTCTGGGATATACTTTCCCCAATTCCTGGTTTAAGGGAACCTCGTTCCATAACGTGAGCCTTTCGGTGTATGGCACCAATCTCTGGATGATTTACAACAAAGCTCCTTTCGACCCGGAACTGACTGCTTCTACAGGTACGTTCGGACAGGGATACGACTATTTCATGCTGCCTAGCCAGCGGACTTACGGAGTGAGCCTTAAATTTGGATTCTAATCAATCATGAAAAACAGAAATTATATGAAGATAAGAAAATATTTGATACCTGTATTATCTGTATTGGCATTGGCTTCTTGTGATTATGAGAAGATCAATACGAATATCTATGGTATTACGGAAGAGGAAATGAAACAGGGTGGTCTGTTGTATGGTGCACCGTTTATGGACATGCAGAAGCTTGTGATTCCTATCGGTTCACCCACAGAATCGACAGGACCGGGTAATGACTTGGCTAATACAGACGTGATGTCGGCTGGAAATTACATCGGTTACTGGGGTATGAACAATAACTGGAATTTCAATACAGAAGCTACCTGGAACTTTACGGATGCCCGTATGAACTATGCTTACCAGAACTTCTATTCAAAATTGTTCCGTGCATGGAATGATATTTATAAGTATACAAAAGATTCCCAGGATCCTGCAGACAAAGAAGTACAGGCTGTAGCCAATGTGGTAAAGGTGATGGGCTGGCTTCGTGCCACTGACGTGTTTGGGCCGATTGTGTATACGAATGCCGGAAACGGTGACATTGCTCCTAAACTGGATTCACAGGAAACGGTGTATAAGGCCATGTTGGCAGAATTGAAGGAAGCATCGCAGGTCCTGGCTGGTACAACGACAAAAGTACTTTCGTCATACGATGTGATTTATGATGGGAATGCACAGAACTGGACCCGTCTGGCTAACTCGCTGATATTGCGTCTGGCAGTACGTGTGCATTTTAAGGATCAGGCATTGGCAAAGGAATATATTACTTTTGCGCTTGATCAGGCTAATGGAGGAGTGATTGAGACCGTAGCGCAGGAAGCAAAAATACAGAATACCGCCAAGCTGCCGTTGATGAACTCTTTGATTCCGATTGTGGAGGACTATGGAGAATGTCGTATGGGGGCCACTATCTGGGCATACATGGAAGGATACGGTGACAAGCGCCTGAATGCTAACTTTGTGGCTGGTTCATATGGCTTCCAGGCACTTCCTCCTACAAATGACAAAGCTCTCAGCGCTTTTGCCAAGGCAGGGGCAGCGAAACCGAAGGTGGACTCATCCTCACCTTTGTTCTGGATGCGTGCTTCGGAAGTGTCTTTCCTGAAAGCGGAAGCCGTACTTTATCAACTGGCAACGGGTGATGCGAAGGCCTTGTATGAAGAAGGTGTCACTAAGTCATTTGAAGAAAATGGAGTGAGTGGAGCTGCCGCTTATTTGCAGAGTGACAAAAAGCCAAAGGATATCGAACGGAATACATTAATGTATAACCAATCTTATTCTTGTAAACTTTCGACCAACAATGTGTCTCCAAAATGGAATGAATCTGATCCGGATGAAGTCAAACTTCAGAAGATTATTACTCAGAAATATTTGGCACTTTATCCCAATGCCGTAGAAGCTTGGACAGAATATCGTCGTACGGGTTATCCTTACCTGCTGAAACCGGCTTATGTCAAAGCGTATGTCAGTATCGGTGCGGAGGCAGATGCTGTGACGCCCGAGAGATTCCGTTTTGCTCCGACTGAATACGGTACCAATCCTAATATGTCGGAAGTACCGACTTTGCTGGGAGGTGCTGACCAGGGTGCCACTAAACTATGGTGGGTTCGTGACGGCAGACCGAAACAGCCAAAATAAAAAAGAATCTGTTAAAATTCAAAAGACATAAAGTGATGAAAAGAATAATGAAATATATGGGTGCCTTGCTGGTAGTGGCAGGGTTTGTGGGCTGTTCTGACTGGAACATACCTGAAAGAGAAGTATTCGAAAACCAGAAGGATCTGGAAAAATATATTCCTTTGCTGGAAGCGGAGACAGAAGCTGATTTGACACCGACCATGCGTGACTATTTTGCGAAACTCAGAGAATATCGTAAGACGCCTCATGTGAAAGGGTTTGGTTGGTTTGGTAACTGGACCGGTAGAGGAAGCAATGCACAGAACTATCTGAAGATGTTGCCTGATAGTGTGGATTTTGTCTCATTGTGGGGTACACGAGGCAATCTGTCGGAAGAGCAGAAGAAAGACCTGAAATTTTTCCAGGAAGTGAAAGGTGGAAAAGCTCTTTTATGTTGGATTGTACAGGATTTGGGTGACCAGATGACTCCTCCGGGGCGAAGTGCGACTGAGTATTGGGTTACAGAAAAAGGAGGTGGCAATTTTATGGAAGGCGTAAAAGCATACGCTAATGCAATTTGCGACACGATTGAAAAATATAATCTGGATGGTTTTGATATTGACTATGAACCAGGATATGGTCATCGTGGTACAATGGCAAATTCTTCTACTATTAGTGAGAATTCAGGTAATACTCATATGTATCTTTTTATTAAGACACTTTCCGATCGTTTGCGGCCTGCAGGAAGAATGTTGGTGATGGATGGACAGCCGGATTTGCTTTCAACAGAAGCGTCTAAGTATATTGACCATTATATCTATCAGGCTTATTGGGAAAGTTCTACACAAAGAGTTATTCGTAAAATAACTCAGAATCATTTGGAAGATTGGGAGCGGAAAACCATTATTACCGTTGAATTTGAGCAAGGATGGCGGACTGGAGGTGTAAAAAGTTACACGAGTGTTCGTCCGGAAATCAATGCTTATCCTGAAGGACGTCAGATTTTTGACTATGCCACTCTTGATCTTCCCAGTGGGAAGCGTATCGGTGGTATCGGAACTTACCACATGGAATATGATTTTGCCAATAATCCTCCTTATAAGTGGTTGCGCGAGGCGTTGTATTTGGGAAATGTAGTTTATCCAGGAAAGTTAGATTAAATTTAAAATTATGAAGAAAATATTATATCTCGGAGTTTTAGCAGGAACTATGTTGGTTTGTTCTTGCCAGAATGAATTATATAAAGATCCGACAAGTGAGTTTCAGTCAGAGCAGGGGGCTTATATAAAGGGAGGCGAATCTGCACAGGTGTTTGTGGAAGAGGGACAAGAAGTGAACTTGAAATCGATTACTGTATCCTTGGTGCGACAGGAAGATCATGCACAGACAGTGTCGGTAGAAGTTGGTAATAAGGAACAGTTGGAAGCCTATAACAAGAAACACGGTACAGAATATTTGATGCTTCCTTCTGAAATGTATGAAGTGGGCAAGGAAGTTGTCTTTGATGCAAAACAGACTTCGCAGTTCTTGCCTGTGAAATTGAAGGATGTGAAGTTTTCTTTGCAGGGAAGCTATGCTTTACCTGTGAAACTGAACAACGGTACAGTGCCTGTCGTGTCGGGTGAGGCCGAATCGATAATTGTGTTGGAACAGCGTATCAATACGAAGTGTCTGCGTATGAACGGATCAGGAAGTGAAGATACAAATATGTTCCCGTCAGATTTCAAAGTGGATCAATGGACGATGGAGGTGATGATAAATCGTCATCTTTACAATGCGAATAACCGTTCTATTTGTGGAACTAAACTGGTGTCTAATTCAAGTACCCTTGATGAAATCTATCCTCGTTTCGGTGATGTAACCATTCGTCCGGACCAGCTTCAGATTAAGACGGGTAGCTCTCAGATTGATGTGCCGGCTGATGTGTTTACAGCTCAACCTGATACATGGTATATGCTGGCATTTGTGTACGATGGCAAGAAGAACTATGTGTATGTGAATGGTGAACTGGTGGCCGACCGTGAGATTAGAACGGGTCCTTATGGGCTGGTTGGTTTCTGGATTGGCGGTGCCAATGAACTGGTAAGAGAAGTTCGTTTCTGGAAAACGGCTCGTACGCAACAGCAGTTGAAGCAGTTCATGTGGAAGATGGTAGATGGAAATGATGAGAATTTGCTGCTGTATTATCCGTTGAACGGTAAGAAGCGTAATATAGAAACGGGTGAAATTACAGAAGACGAAAGCATGCTTTGGGACTGGAGTAACAATGCGAAGCATTTACCTAAGTCATCTGGTGCCAAGTTTGATGATAATGACGGAAAGGGTTTCATATTCCCGCTTGTTGATTAGTTTTAGATTTTTATTAGGAAGAAAGGCTGTCTCAATTCTATTTGAGATGGCCTTTTCTCGTATTTATGCGATGATTTTTTCTGTTTATTACTAAGATTCCTTAAAGATTTTTTGAGGTATAGCTTTCTATATAAGAAAAAGGTTTTGGTTGATAAGATTCTGAAAAAAATATATATTTGTAAACCGATTGGGCTTATGAATCAAGTAAAGATAAGATGATATGCAAGCGGAAGAATTGAGAAATATGCGTAAAATGCGTGGGTTGACTTTAGATGAGGTCTGTCAGAAGTTAGGTCGATTGGTGTCTAAGCAGGCTTTGTCTAAATATGAAAGAGGAAAAATGCGTCCGTCAGTTCAGGTACTTGATGCATTGTTGAAGATTTATCAAGTATCTCCTGCCAGTTTGAGAATGGGTGTTCCTATGAAAATTGATGGTTGGAACTTTCGTCGTGGAGAAATATTGTCGGCAAAAGAGGAGGAGGCTGTTAAGAGTGAAGTGAATGTGTGTCTACAACGTTATGTGTATTTGGAACGTAAACTAGGCGTTTTGACTTCTTTCAAATCTCCTTTCTCTCAGAAACTCTATTCTTCCATTGAAGACATGGAGGTAGCGGCGGAAATTTTGCGTAGAAAATGGGAGTTGGGAACAGATTCTATTTCTTCTGTCTGCCGTATAATGGAAAATGCAGGAATAAAAGTGTTAGAGCTGGAAATAGATGAACGGATAGACGGATTAAGTGGATGGGTGAATCGACAGATTCCTTTTGTCGTGTTGAATAATCGGAATGTAACTGTAGAACGGAAACGTTTTACAGCTTTACATGAATTAGGACATCTACTTTTTCAGTTCTTGGAACGTTTGGATATACGTACTAAAGAAAAATATTGTCATCGTTTTGCTTCTGCCTTATTGTTTCCTGCTAAGAGAGTTTATGAGTCTTTTGGGAAAAAACGTTCATACCTATCCTTGGAAGAGCTCGTGGATTTAAAAAATACTTATGGTATGTCTGTCGCGGCGCTTGTACATCGGGCGAAAGATTTGCATGTAATCACGGCGGTTTATTATAACCGTATTTTTGACGAGTATGTCAAGAAAAACAAATTGGAAGAAGGATGGGGAGGATATCTTCTCCCAGATAGGGCAGAGCGTTATCGCAGAATGGTGCGTCGTGCTTTGTCTGAATCACTCATGACAGAGGATAACTTGCAGGCTTTGTGTGATGGAAATATGGATGAAATAATAAAAGAGATACATATATTATAACAAGGAAAGAAAGGTATGCGATTTAAATTACAATTAGAGGTCAATAAAAGAGCTTTTGGTAACCGGTTACCTATAAATTATCAATATGAACAGTCGTCTGCAATATACAGAATTCTGGCACGTGCGGATAAAGATTATGCTACTTGGCTCCATGAAAATGGTTTTCGTATGGAAAATGGAAAAACGTTTAAGTTCTTTTCTTATTCTCGTTTTGATATAGAAAGATATAAGATACTGCATGAAGAGGGGAGACTACTTATCTTGTCGGATACGGTAGAGTGGCAGATTAGTTTTTTGCCAGAGAAAAGCACCCAAAGTTTTATTCAAGGGTTGTTTATGGATCAGATATTTGAAATTGGTGATCGGAAGTCAACCGTACAGTTTATTGTGCGTAATGTGGAGGTGATGCCTTCTCCAGAATTTACGGAAGAGATGATGTTTCGGACTTTGTCTCCAATGTGTTTGAAGCTCCGCCATGAAGGTAGGAAGGTAGATTATTTATCTCCGACAGATTCTGCTGCTTCTTATATTCTTTTTAAAGGGCTTATAGAAAAATATTCTTTGTTTTATGGAACTGAATGTCCTTTTCATGTAGAAGGCTGTCGCCTAGAGGTTTTAAGTTCTCCCAAATCTGTATTGGTGAAGATAAAGGCTGATACTCCACAAGAAACTAAGGTACGAGGCTTCATGTGTAGGATGAGGATTTCTGCCCCTTTGGAATTGATGAGATTTCTTTATGAATCATCGGCAGGAAGTCTTTCTTCAATGGGATTTGGATTCTTGAAAGTTGAAAAATAACTCCCCAACTGTTTATTGGGGAGTATGGTGCGATTGTAATGTTTGACAAACCAAACATACTAAATTTCAATTCCTCTAAATGCAAAAATAAAATATTTGAAACCAATTCTTAAGGAGTTCTTCTTTGTTTTTGGAAAAATAACTTATATTTGCAAGTAGCTTTCAAACGAAACATACTAATGGAAAAATAACATTAGAACTACTATGAAAATAAAACCGATTTCGAATGAAGATATAATATGGAATTAATTACCTTGATATTGAAACCTTATTTAATTCAGTTATGAACATAATTAGTCATTATACAGGAAATCCGATGGTCAACAATGCTTTGATGACAATTAAAGCATTGGCTGGATTGGATGATGTGCGGGACATTACTACAGATGTTTTGAATACCATGATGAAAAGAGTGTGCGATGAACTCCCTTATTCTTTGATGAGTCTGAATCTGCGTTTCAAAAGTTATACGATGCTTTTTACGAAAAATGGGCCATTGTATAACGACAAGAAACTTGGTGAGAAGATATATGAAATGCTGTTGTGTAAGATTGTGGACGGTTTTGAAGCAGAAGGCGACAAACAATGTAACTTGACAGGATTACATTATACTAAAACGTTCTCTGATTTTATGCTGGAAACATTGGTTGATCTAGGAGTTCCAGAGAAAGAAGCGAAGAAAAAGGATTTGACTTTAAACAGATGCTGGTTTCCTTTATTGGGGGGATTAGGTTCCGATGCACAGTCTCTACCTATGGCGAGGGAGACGTATAATGTACATCCCATTTGCGTGGTATTGTTGCAGTTCCTGCCTTTTTGTGCTTACATTTATAAGAAAGGTATTCTGCTTGTTGATTCTACGGCTTTGGAGTTTTGTGAGGAGTTTGTGGAAGAGAAAGTAAATAGTTTAGTCGAAAAAGTAGCAAACGTAGTCATGACGAATGAGCCGATTGAAAACATGAAGGGGGCTACAAAAGGGAATTATATTTTGGAAGCCTTGGAAGTCATGGAAAAATGCAAGGCCGATTGTGAATATGCAGATGTGAACTTGTGGAGTTTTTCGAATTCGGGTGCAGGTGCCAGTTGTTCTATAGACAGGGTACCTAATGAATTACTTAGGCGGTTGGCTTTATTGCGTAAGCGTCATAAGGGAGAACTGGCACGTATATTAAATACTCCTGCATTAAGTTCAAGTTTTTTGGAATGTTTGTCTGATAATAGGGAATGGTCGGGCCTTTATCCGGCTAAAAAATATGAAGGGGTTAGTGTGGGGTTTTTCGAGTCTTATTGGAAAGCCATTCATCAAGAGAAAAAGACTGCAATGGCCCAGTATATTTCTGGCCTGATAATGAAATATAAAGATGCAAAAGATGACGCTGTGTTGGGCAAAACTGATGCTTATGATGCAAAAAATGATTATACATCGTTGCTGAGCAGAATACTATGGCGGGCAACAGAAAAAGGAGACTGGTCAATGAGTTGTCAGATAGCGATCTTGGATGATCCTGAGTCCTTGCCCATTTCATATCGTTGTTTTCAGATTTATAAATTGGTGCATTTTTACTATCAAAAAGGGGTATCCCTTTCTGATTGTCCTTCACTGAACGTCAAGGACACGATGGCATTCCGGTTTTGTGCGAAGATGATTCATCTGATGGAAAGTTCTTCTGATTATCCGAGGGAAAAAGATCGTATCCCGGAATTTCGATATGGGGAGCAAGCTAATGATGTAGATTCTTCTGTATTTGATAAACTATTGATAAAGAATGCTTGGAAAGACGGAATTTATCGTCTGTATTCCTTATTTTATACCACGAATGGCAAGAAAAACATATACGGAGTCTGTGCTTTGTTGAGATTGTATAATGGAAATAGAGAAGATTTATCCTTAGAGGAAGAAGACATAGAATTTCCTGTTCAGCCGTTGGATGCAGATATAAAGAAATGGTTAGACCGTATCAATGAATTTACTTGTCAATATGTATCGTATAGATTTCAGGATGCGGTGGATAAATCAAAATATGTAACGCTATGTAATAAGATTAAACGTTCAATCCCTCGTAGCGATTTACGATTACAGATGATATGGTTTTATTCTATCTTGCAACGTCTGAATGAAAGTGGCAAAGAATGGAATGAATACGATTTGATTTATGATTCTTGGGGTAATTATGTGTTCAAGACATTCTTGTTTGCCTTCAGACTCAAACTGAATGAAATTTCTTCAAATAATATTGAAAATAACTAGTAACCTTAAAAATAGAAAGTTATGTCAGAACAAATTAAAAACATTACAGGAAATGTGTTGTGTGATGCAACCGCTACTTTTTTGAATGGTGCCGGATTGGCAACTGGAGAAGATCAGAATACAGTAATCCCAAAGACTTTCAAGGAAACAGTGAATGGACGCAAGGAAGAAGTTCCTTACGTGTCGGCACAAGCATGGCGTCGTTGGCTTAGGAATACCGCAAATGAAGAAAATGGTTGGCAACCCAGCGAACTACATGCCATTGATACAAATACGAAAGGTTCTACCTCAAAAATTGCCACAGAATTAGACCCTGTTATTTATCCGGAGGATGACTTGTTTGGATATATGAAAAGTGGTTCTAAAGGTGAGGAGAGCATTCAGCGTACGTCTCCCTTCAAAACTTCCATTTTGAAAGGAATCCCCAAGATGCGTGCTTTAACAATAGATAATGCTTTTGTTTTTCCGAAAGACGGAACTCCTTTACCTTATTCAACTCGCTTCTATGCTACCCATTTGGAAGGATTCTTTAATTTGGAATGTTACCGTTTGGGTTGTTTCGTGAATACGCCGTCTCGTGTGGAGTTGTCAAAAGAGCTGGTAGAAAAGTATAAAGAATTTTTCGTGGAGGATCATTCACAGAAAAATGTACAAGTCTACACGCTGCAGAATGCGGAACAACTGAGAAACGAACGTGCTGCGGGTTTACTGAAAGGGCTGGTACATCTTCGTGGAGGCGCAAAGATGGCGGCTTTTGGAGCCGATGTTTCTCCTAAAGTGATTGTATTTGCAGGAATGTCATCCGCAAATCCTTGCTTCAATAACCTATATATAGGAGACGGTGAACGTCCGAAGTTAAATGTGGACTTGTTGAAGGAATTAGCTGAAGATTATAAAGACAAACTTCAGACTCCCGTTTGCATTGGAATCCGAACAGGATATCTGGAGAACGAAGCAGAAGTGAAAGCGTTGAGCGGGGATACATTTATAGTGGATAGCCCTGTCAAAATAGTCGAAATGTTTGTAGATAAATATTTGAAGTAATGGATAAAGTACTGGAAATACAGTTTTCAGGCTGGACTGCTACTCCTCGTCTTCCGTTTGTTCTTTCCGGAAATGCCCTATGTATGCCAGTACCTCCTTATTCTACTATTTTAGGAATACTAGGTTGCTGTCTAGGGCGCTTTGTGTCCTGCAATGAAGTGAAGGTCGGTTTCCGGTATCTTTATGATACAGTCTCTTTGGATATAGAAACCCGAAGAAGGTTGCAGTTTGATGGGAAGAAAATAAAGAACCATGACAAAGGGAGTGATGCATATACGCGTGAATTTCATACGAATCCTGATTTAACCGTCTGGATTGACCGTATAGACTGGAAGGAGTATTTTGAGTCTCCTATAGGAACTCCGGCATTAGGACGTTCGCAAGACTTGCTCCAAATTAAAAAAGTATGTGTCAAAGAGGTGATACCTATATCGGAAGGAACTTTGAAAGGTTGTATGATTCCTTTTGATGCAAATCAGATTATACCCGGGCAGCTTGTGCAGATTGCAGAGTCTTATGCCGAAGGAGAGAATATTGGGAGTGGAAGAATCCCTGTAAATCCGATGATGTTTGTGGCTATTCATGGTGAGAGGGTACATGTGAAATGTACTAACTTATATCGAACTTTGGATGAGCAATTTACAGATTTTTATATGCATACGTTTACGATATGAATATAGAGGATATAAAGAAAGTAAGAGCTAAAAGTGATGGAATCACTTTGTATGAGCATACTTGTATGGTAATAGAGACAGGACTGAAGTTACTTCAGTCACTGTCTTTATCGGATACTGAAAGAACTTTCTTAACACAAAATTTTGTGCCAGCTGCGATTCTGCATGACTTGGGAAAGGTGCATCCGACCTTTCAGAAAAGGTTGAATGGGGATAAATATGCCAGTATCCGTCACGAATTGGTCTCTGTTTGGTTTGCAAAAACTTTTTTGGAGGTAAACGATGCAGTGCTGTTCGCTGTTGGAACACATCATAAAAGCGTAGAGTCAAATTCTTGTGAAAGGTCTTTGGAAATGCAAGATTTGAATGACATCAGTGTTTCAGTGGATGAAGGAATTTATTTACCATTCTCTGAAGGAACCATGTGCTTGGAAACCTTACAGTCATGGCTCTCTTTATTTGCAGAAAAATTTGTTTACAGACAAGAGGTATTAGAAAAAATTCCGTCGACTTTCTGTTATATGTTCAGAAAAAGTAAGCAAGTAAAGGCAGTGCCTTGTTTGGAAGACCGGCAGCATTTCTCTCTGTTGAGAGCTTTCTTGCAAGCGGCAGATCATTTGGCCTCTGGAGGTCGGGCAGAAATTCCCGATTACCAGTTGATATCTTTGAATGATTTCCAGCCACACGACAAGTCCACTAAATTTCCGTTTCGCCATTTCCAAGAGAAGTTACAACAATGGAAAGGGGATGCAGTTCTGCATGCACCTACAGGATCAGGCAAGACGGAAGCTGCTTTAAGCTGGGTATATGCCAATCAGTTGGAAGGCAATCGTTTGTTTTATCTGTTGCCTTATACGGCCTCTATCAATGCGATGATGAAACGTCTGTGCGATGTATATAATCGTTCGGAAGTAATGATACAACATTCTAAATCTTTGAATTTTATCTATAACGAATTGTGTGAGGAATCTTCGAATGTAATTCCCGATTATATAGAACTTGAACAAAATGCCCGGAGCCTGAATTCCCTTTCGCGTGAGGTTTATTATCCGGTGAAAATTATGACTTTACACCAACTATTACGGGTACCTTGTCATGGAAAAGGATGGGAGTTCTCCATGTTGGAATGTCAGAATGCTCTGTTTGTCATTGATGAATTTCATGCGTACAATGCTTTTTTGACCGGAAAAATGTTGGGAACGGTTAAGATTTTCAGGAATATTTTTGGAGCCAAGTTCTTGTTTATGTCTGCTACTATCCCAAATTTTTTGTTGAAGGAAATTGTAGAACAGATTTATGAGGGAGATTATTCCCGAATCGTTCGTCCGGATTCTACCTTTTCATCAGATGCCTGTGTGATGGGAAGACAACGTCATCATTTGATTTGTCATGCACAAGAAAATATAGGTCAGTATATTGGTCAGATTGGAGCTGATTTGGAAAGTGGTCTTTCTGTACTGGTTGTGGTCAATAATGTAAAAACTTGTCAGCAGATTTATCAGGAAGTAGATTTCGATGATTCAAAGAAGATGATGTTGCATGGCGGATTCAACCAAAAATCAAGGAGAGAGATAGAGCATTTTGTGACGCATGCAGATAGGAGCAAACGTCCTCAACTACTGGTAGCCACACAAGCAGTGGAAGTAAGTTTGGATATAGACTACGATACTGCTTATATCGAAAATGCTCCTATAGATTCCCTGATTCAACGTTTAGGCCGTGTAAATCGCGCTGGGAAACTGGTGGATGTTTCTGGTCATAAGAAAATGGCCGATGTACATCTCTTTGAAGAAATAATAGGTAAAACTCCTTTTTATGATGAGCAGTTATTGCGAGATACCTGGATTGTAATGTCTGAGTTGGATGGTAAAAACTTGTCGGAGGATGATTTGATCAGGGCTTGCAATGACGTGTACAAAGATGGATATTCTGAACAACAAAGGGAAGATTTTGAACAGGGATTGAATTCTGTTTCTAATTTTGAAAAGAAGTGGATTGCTGGGATATGTGAAGACTGGGCTGATGAAATATTGGATCAGAATAATCAGAAAGTAGATGTGTTGTGCTATAATCTGAAAGAAGAATATTGTGGCTTGGTGGAACAGAAACGTTATATCGAAGCAAATGAACTGTTGGTTTCTGTATATCCTTATCATTTGAATAGAAAAAATCGATCAAAGGATATAGATGTATGGATTGCAGAGGAATTATTCTATGATGAGAAACAAGGTTGTATAGAAAGAAAGCCTGATTGTTATGAGATAATATAATAAATAAACATGCAAATTACTGGTACACATTTTAATTATTATCAGGTATGCAAACGCAAGCTTTGGTTGTTTGCAAATGGCATTAATTTTGAGCATACCTCTGACCTTGTGTTTGAGGGTAAACTGATTCATGAGGATTCTTATCCACAGCGTTCGGTGAAATATGAAGAGATTGAGTTGGATGGAATAAAGGTTGATTATTATGATACCAAGAATAAAGTGATTCATGAAATCAAAAAATCGAACAAGATAGAAAAGGCCCATGAATGGCAGGTAAAGTATTACCTATATGTGTTTGAGAAGAATGGGATTGAAGGAGTGACAGGTTTGCTTGAGTATCCGGTTTTAAGAAAAACTCAACCAGTCAATCTAACGGATTCCGACCGCGGAAAGATAGAAGAAATGAAGGCAGATATCGAGAATATTATTTCTGATATGCAATGTCCGCCTTTGGTTCAAAAATCATGGTGTCGTAATTGCAGTTATTATGAATTTTGTTATTGTAAGGAGATGGAAGAATGAAGAAAACTTTTTATTTGTTTAATCCGGGTATTTTAGAGAGAAAAGATAACACATTAAAGTTTACTCCTTGCACGGAAGAGGGAGAAGATACTCCTGTTTCTTCTCAGCCCCGTTATTTGCCAGTGGAAGATATCAGTGAGTTTTATGTGTTTGGCTCATTGCGTGCGAATAGCTCGTTGTTTAATTTTCTAGGCCAGAAAGACATTGCTGTTCACTTTTTTGATTATTATGAGAACTACACGGGATCCTTCATGCCGAGAGACAGCTTGCTTTCCGGTAGAATGTTGTTGGCACAGACTGCCCATTATCAGAATCTTAAAAAAAGAATGTGTATCGCTCAGAAATTTATTGAAGGAGCGGCTTATAATATGATTAAGAACCTTCAGTATTATAATCGGAGAGGGAAGGATATGGAAGAATTAATAGCTCTGATGAAAAAACTTTCTTCTCAAATACCTCAGACTGGTAGTACGGAAGAACTGATGGGAGTGGAAGGTCAGATAAGGCAATATTACTACACGGCATTTAATTTGATACTGAATGATTTTGAAATGGGTATTCGTACCAAACGTCCTCCGCAGAATGAAGTAAATGCATTGATTTCTTTCGGTAATATGGTGTGCTATACACTTTGCCTGCGAGCTATTCATCAGACACAATTGAATCCAACCATCAGTTATTTACATACGCCAGGTGAGCGTCGTTACTCTTTGGCATTGGATATTGCGGAAATCTTCAAACCCATTATCGTAGATCGAGTGATTTTTAAGGTATTAAACCGGAAAGAAATTCAGGGTAAACATTTTGATTGGAAGTTGAATAAATGTTTGCTTAATTCCACGGGAAAGAAGATATTTGTAAAAGCTTTGGAGGATCGGTTGCAGGAAACCATTCAACATCGCTCTTTAAAGCGTTCAGTCAGTTACAAGCATCTTGTAAAATTGGAGTGCTATAAATTGGCCAAACATTTGTTGGGTATGGAAAAATATAAACCTTTTAAGATGTATTGGTGATATGTATGTAATTTTAGTGTATGATTTTGGAGAGCGGAGAGTAGGAAAAATGTTGAAATTGTGCCGAAGGTATCTGAACTGGATTCAGAATTCTGTTTTTGAAGGTGAAATATCGGAGGCTCGTTTAAAGGAACTGTTGATGTTATGTGATGCTTTTATGAAAAAAGAAGAAGATAGTATAATTATATTTAGTGGTTCTTCCCAATATACGATGGATAAGCGAATTGTAGGAAAAGAACGGTCTAATATAGATGTCTTTCTCTAAATAAATTTTGTCGATGAGGCTTATGTTTCTGTTTTCAGAAAATTTTTATGCCTAATAGTTCTTTGACTTATTGAAATACAAATACTTATGAAAATGTCGATGCCTAGGGATTTTTTTAGGATTAGGCATCGACATTTTTTCTTGTAATTTTTTCTATATTTGCATTCTATAATGACTTTATTTTCAGTATATAATAAAAATGAAAATGAAGGCTTTTAATCGTACCTTATGGAATTGAAACAAAGTGATTGGGAAACTGGTTGTAAATAATACACACTTTTAATCGTACCTTATGGAATTGAAACCTAATAGGAGTATTCATGTTTCACGACGCACGGCGCTTTTAATCGTACCTTATGGAATTGAAACCAATACAGACGCAGCTACAGAAGCACAGCGAAAGTACCTTTTAATCGTACCTTATGGAATTGAAACTAGGTGACTTCATGAAAGCAACTTTGGAAATAATCCCTTTTAATCGTACCTTATGGAATTGAAACTTACAACCAACGAAAAGACAGTCAAAGCAACCAAAGCTTTTAATCGTACCTTATGGAATTGAAACCGAACAACAAAACCAATTCATCATGAAATTAAGACTTTTAATCGTACCTTATGGAATTGAAACGTATTCAGGATCCACATCGCCCTCCCTGAGTTCACTTTTAATCGTACCTTATGGAATTGAAACTGAATATTCAGGAAGGGAAGCAGGAGAGGAGGATGCTTTTAATCGTACCTTATGGAATTGAAACATCAGTGAACAAAATCGCGAAATAAGCATCGAAACTTTTAATCGTACCTTATGGAATTGAAACCCATCAAGCCGGTGGCCGAAAGGCTTATCGATAAGCTTTTAATCGTACCTTATGGAATTGAAACTATTTCCTGACGTTGCGTTTCCACTTCTCATAGCACTTTTAATCGTACCTTATGGAATTGAAACTGTGCTGATAGACATACCTGAAACCTCATGGACTACTTTTAATCGTACCTTATGGAATTGAAACGCGCATCAAACGCATTGAATACATCCTTGACGAACTTTTAATCGTACCTTATGGAATTGAAACGTACGTTCTGCGTCGGGTCAATGTAGCAGGTAGCACCGCTTTTAATCGTACCTTATGGAATTGAAACTATTACTTTCAGAGTCTGAGAATAATAACATACTGGACTTTTAATCGTACCTTATGGAATTGAAACATATTCGCAAATTCAGGCTGGAAATGGTCAAGCAAACTTTTAATCGTACCTTATGGAATTGAAACGCGTTACCAGCCTGAGCACCGAGCTGGTCGGTATACTTTTAATCGTACCTTATGGAATTGAAACAGCAGAAAGAGGATAACGATACTCATCAGCACATTCTTTTAATCGTACCTTATGGAATTGAAACTCCGCTACGCGTATATCCTTTATCATTCCTATTACCTTTTAATCGTACCTTATGGAATTGAAACAAGGAACTACCGTCGACCTGAAGGAAAGCACCCGCTTTTAATCGTACCTTATGGAATTGAAACGATATAGCGTCGCAGGATTTCTCGGTTCGACAGTCTTTTAATCGTACCTTATGGAATTGAAACTAGGCATAAACTGTAGCCCTAGGGTAGGAGTAAACCTTTTAATCGTACCTTATGGAATTGAAACAGCATCCTCTATAAAATGCAGACACTCAGTTATGCTTTTAATCGTACCTTATGGAATTGAAACCATGGAGCCGTCGATACCCACAGAGAGGTTTTCTCCTTTTAATCGTACCTTATGGAATTGAAACTGGGTTTTTCCTGGGCTGTTGTCTGCTATCATTTCTTTTAATCGTACCTTATGGAATTGAAACCAGCTTGATGCGGGGCACGCCTGTAAGGAAGCTGACTTTTAATCGTACCTTATGGAATTGAAACTTGCTCAGCGCCGGATTTACCCAGCGTCCCAGCGTCCTTTTAATCGTACCTTATGGAATTGAAACGTCTTCGGGTCAGCATAGAAAGAACGATCGTAGAACTTTTAATCGTACCTTATGGAATTGAAACAGCTGTTTGGCGAACCTCCAATTCAGAATGGAATCTTTTAATCGTACCTTATGGAATTGAAACAGGTCTGTTATAACCGAACGTGTCGTACAAACTATCTTTTAATCGTACCTTATGGAATTGAAACAAGCCGTACGAAGAACAGTCTTGGACTTACCATCAGACTTTTAATCGTACCTTATGGAATTGAAACCATGTTTGTGCAATCGTACAGATATTAAACGAACACTTTTAATCGTACCTTATGGAATTGAAACAATTATTTTGATATGTCTTGGATTGCTTCAAGTACTTTTAATCGTACCTTATGGAATTGAAACTTATTGTTTGACGATGAAATGAAACTTATTAAAACTTTTAATCGTACCTTATGGAATTGAAACTGCAGCAGTATTACGAAGGTATGTCCTCTGATAACTTTTAATCGTACCTTATGGAATTGAAACTATCACCAGGATGCTCAGACGTACGGGCAACATTTCTTTTAATCGTACCTTATGGAATTGAAACCACCTATGCGCGGGCGGTTCCAGTCGCGGCGCTCGTCCTTTTAATCGTACCTTATGGAATTGAAACGACTGTTTAATTTCGGAAAGCTATCTTTCAGAAACTTTTAATCGTACCTTATGGAATTGAAACAGGAACAAGGAATGAATGTAATAACCCTGGTAAACTTTTAATCGTACCTTATGGAATTGAAACATGGCTGCCGGAGTACGAAGAGGTGGCAGGCTGGCTCTTTTAATCGTACCTTATGGAATTGAAACTCAGCATGACTTCTTTTAATTGGTTTTTGATTTTCTTTTAATCGTACCTTATGGAATTGAAACAAAGTTCCTGCTTTCTAGCATTTTCAAGCATTTGCTTTTAATCGTACCTTATGGAATTGAAACGCTTGTAGGCCGGGATGATGCCGTCTGCCCTCAGCTCTTTTAATCGTACCTTATGGAATTGAAACAATCTTGAACCTAATCCTATACCTAACCTTGAACCTTTTAATCGTACCTTATGGAATTGAAACTTGTATGTTGAATATGTTATCAAAAGCATTATTGCTTTTAATCGTACCTTATGGAATTGAAACTTGCATACCTCCATTTTTCGTGTAATCAACCTCAAACTTTTAATCGTACCTTATGGAATTGAAACAAAGTAGATATACTTATCTTAACCTTCCGTGGATTCATCTTTTAATCGTACCTTATGGAATTGAAACCGAAATATAAATATACTATGTTTTGAGCATCATAATCCTTTTAATCGTACCTTATGGAATTGAAACACACATTCTATAACATCGCTGTTTCTTTGATACACTTTTAATCGTACCTTATGGAATTGAAACCTGCATACCTCCATTTTTCGTGTAATCAACCTCACTTTTAATCGTACCTTATGGAATTGAAACTCGGTAACAGCGTATCCGGTTGCAAATTTACCTGCTTTTAATCGTACCTTATGGAATTGAAACAATACTGCTCCATACATGTATAAATAGGGCTCATGCTTTTAATCGTACCTTATGGAATTGAAACTGATAAAAATGCTTTTGTAACACTCTTCCAAATTGGCTTTTAATCGTACCTTATGGAATTGAAACTTTGAACGCAGATTCTGCATTCTCGTGTTCAGTAAACCTTTTAATCGTACCTTATGGAATTGAAACGAAAAGGATTGAAATTTTACTTTTTCTCTTCATACTTTTAATCGTACCTTATGGAATTGAAACCTGATTTATATTGTGCGTCTAGTGATGGCCGATAACTTTTAATCGTACCTTATGGAATTGAAACCGGCTTCCTCTATAGTGTTATAATATCCTTTATAAACTTTTAATCGTACCTTATGGAATTGAAACGCAAAAGACAGCGCCGGATCTTTCCCGGCAAAGATCTTTTAATCGTACCTTATGGAATTGAAACTTATTGGATACTATTTTTTATGTTTTTGGGCATTATGAACTTTTAATCGTACCTTATGGAATTGAAACGACGCTCTATCATGTCATTGCCTTCGGCTGCAGGCACTTTTAATCGTACCTTATGGAATTGAAACTTAACCCTGAAGAATTTACAATTAATTCGAATAACTTTTAATCGTACCTTATGGAATTGAAACAATATTGTACAACTGCTCGAACTCGTTGTTAATGTCCTCTTTTAATCGTACCTTATGGAATTGAAACTAGGCTGCACTATTATTTACCGGCTCGGCCTGTTCCGCTTTTAATCGTACCTTATGGAATTGAAACTTAGTAGTTCCTGTAATCTGATAAAGTTTTTCCTCTTTTAATCGTACCTTATGGAATTGAAACCACACCTTCGCCGGACCGCCGGGGCCGCGCCTGACTTTTAATCGTACCTTATGGAATTGAAACTCGGATTCTCTCGCATACCTTGTGAGGACTGCAATCTTTTAATCGTACCTTATGGAATTGAAACTACAGACAAAACACGTCAGGCTGCCATAATTATTCTTTTAATCGTACCTTATGGAATTGAAACGTAGTATAGTCAAAAATCGGCATACAATGATAAATGCTTTTAATCGTACCTTATGGAATTAAAACGATACACCAACGAGCAGCTGGTGGCCGAACTCCGGCTTTTAATCGTACCTTATGGAATTGAAACCTGGTCGATTTGCCACGCCCGCATGGAGGTAAGCTGTATTAATTGTACCTTATAGAATTAAGATAACGTGAGTTCGAAATAGTAATAAATATATTTCAGTGATAATTAGAAACATAGCGATAAAAGTATTAAATTTATAGTGCTGAATTATAAGATTTAAACGATTACCACTATGTTTCCAGAGTCTAAAGTTACAGAGATTTATTGTATGGCCGATGATTTTTGCAAGGAATTTACATTGCAACAGGAAAAATATATGAT
>ERZ652171.388-NODE-388-length-23364-cov-7.9039_pt1 | contig 23364 bp, 19 predicted proteins | sample MGYA00514759_ERZ652171 | MGnify/ENA metagenome assembly ERZ652171 | reverse complement strand
CGATAGGGGCAGTATCCATTATTACATAGTCGAAGTGCTTCTTCAAGGTTTCTATGGCCTTGTCCAGTCCGTTACGAGCCAGCAGTTCGGTCGGATTAGGAGGAACAGTGCCACCCAAAAGGATATATAGGTTCTTATTGATATCCGAAGGTTGTACCAGTTCCATCAGATCCGTTTCAGGATTGGAAAGATATTGGGTAATACCTTTTTCCCTGTTCGAAAGCTGGAATACCTTATTCAGCCCGGGCTTACGAATATCAAGACCGACAATCACGACTTTCTTTCCCAAAAGAGAAAGACTGATAGCCAGGTTTGCCGAAACAAACGATTTTCCTTCTCCACTAACGGTCGAGGTCACAAGGATTACCTTCTGGTCATTATTGAGCATAAACTGAAGATTGGTTCGAACATTACGGAAAACCTCACTCATCAGATTGTTCTTATTCTCAAATACGGCAATAGAGCCATTTTTATCATTCTTTTCGTCTGTCAATGGAATATCACCGACAACAGGAACAGTCGTTAGTTTCTCTACATCGGCACGACCTTCGATCTTGAATTTCGTCAGGTCAATCAGGTAGATGATGCCAACAGGGATTCCAATGCCCAATACCAATGCAATCAGATAAATCATTTTGCCTTTAGGAGATACCGGAGTATCGTCAGCTATTGCTTCATCAATAATTTTTGCATTATTCGCTGTAGCAGCTAGTGCGATCGCGTTCTCTTCGCGTTTCTGTAACAACATCAGATACAACCCTGCTTTAATTTCTTGCTGGCGGGCAATACTTACATAAGCCCGTTCCTGTCCCGGAGCATTACTAATACGACGGGAATAACGACTCGCTTCACGGTCTAGGTTTGATTTAGTGATCATCAATCCCTGCAAAGTTCCTTCAAGAGTAGCCTGTACATTGGCTTTCATAGCACGAATACTCGTATCCAAATTCACAATAGCCGGGTTATTCTCTGTTGATGTACGTAACAGACGTTTACGTTCCACCAACATCTCATTATAGCGTTCAATCGCACCAATCAAAGCGGCATCCTGTAAACCAACATTACTTGGCAATACTTCGTATTCATTACCTCTTAAGTACTTACGCAAGTCATTCACCAGGCTGATTTGAGTACGGTTCTCCACACTCTTCTTTTCATATTCAGCATTACCGGCCAAAGCGATCTGAGCTTCGCTCGTCAAATCCGTGATACCCGCATCACGCTTGAAAGTCTCTAAATCCGCTTCCGTACTTCCCAGTTCTTTTGAGATAATACCAATACGTTCATCAATAAACTCTGCTGTTTTCTGAGCAATTTCGTTTTTATCATTATTCGTATTGCGATTATACATCTCCAGTAATTGGTTGATAAAATCCTGCCCACGTTGCAAACTAGAATTTTTTAACGAAATCACGGCCACAGAAGTAGTTTTAGAAGTCGGAGCAATAGACAGGCTGTTACAATACCCCTTTGCCACTCTCATTGGTTTGTTGATAGTCGCAGTTATATGACGTACGTTCTTCTCCATCCGAGGTACTTTCGTTCCATCCTGCAGAGTTACCGAATCAACTTCCTGAAAGAAAGCCAACGTACCCTCATCAGTCGGGAAGATAGCAGGCAATTTCTCAAAGTGCTTCTGATATCCTTTCTCACCTACAGTCACGTTCACATCCATACTACCTTTAGGCTGTAAGGTCATTTCCACTACCATCGGAGAGCTTAGTTTCTCAGCCTCCTGAGGTGTCAAACTCACTTGGACTGGAGATGTCTTATACAAACCTTTAGCAGGAAATTCATCCTCATCTACATAAGTTATATACAGCCCCAACTGATTAACCACCTCTTTAACGAGCGTTTTCGAACGCAAAACTTCCAACTCATTATCAATATTCTTGGAGGAAGTCATCAGACCGCTTAATCCCATATCCTCCAGCTCCGAAGAGAGTCCTGCACCTCCACCTTTCTTCTCATCTTTCATAAGCACGGTGGCTGAAATATTATAAATAGGCGTAGCCCAATGCAGATAAAACCACGCACCAACAAGGCATAGCAACACCGCCCCTACAAACCAAGGCCAGTGAATAATATATTTAAAAAGCAGTGCCCGGAAATCGATCTGTTCCTCAGCTATTTCACGTTCCTTACTGTTTTGATTTGCTTCTTTCATAACTCTTTCTTTTATTTCAGGATATTAAACAACAAACTGGCAATAGAAACAAGGATCGAAGTAGCAGAGAACCATAAGCTTGTACTATTTCCCACGTCTGAATTTCGGGCTTTTGCCTTATTGGGAGTCACATAGATAATATCATTCTGCTGCAAATAGTAATAAGGAGAAAGAATAGTCTCCGCCTTATTCAGATCCAAAGGGATAATTTCCTGTTTACCATTAGCATTCTCCCGTATCAGCTTAACATCATCACGCAAACCATATACAGTCATGTCTCCTGCCATGGCCAAAGCTTCCAAAACATTCACCTTCTCATTGGAAATCGTGAATGTACCGGGACGGGCAACTTCACCAATCACGGAAATCTTATAATTCACCATACGTACCGTTACAATAGGCATCTCTGTTATATAAGGTTTCAGTTTTTCCACAATCATCTGTTCAGTCGCCTTCTTGGTCAATCCGCCCACATGAAGTTCGCCCAATACCGGAAAGTTTATATTACCTTCATTATCCACCAGATATTGCTGCAGAACAGGTTGAGTAGTGGCATAACTCAAAGCTGCATTATTCTGTGTAGCCACTGTTAGATTGAAAGGTGCCGCCAATTCAGGACTAGTACACGACACTACAATCGTCAACAAATCTTTAGGCATAATCTTTGCATCATATAGTTGCTCATTCTGAGTACTATACAATACCACTTCAGCATCCTGCAGGTAAGGTACTTTTTTATAAGACTGACAGGCAGTAAACATAAATGCCGCCAATACGCAATAGAATAATTGTTTCAATCGTTTCATATATTTCTTTCTTAGTAGGGTTATACAATTCTTAACAAAACCGAGCCCCCATTTCGCTCAGTCAGTAGAGTATAATATTGAAATTCTTGGGTATTTTTTTTATATCGTAATCGGATAAACAAGGCACAAGGTACCCTTACTAATCATCCTACACTTCCTTCTTTCGCCCTCTGGTGTGTTCATCTCTGTCTCTCATCTCCGCTATGTCAAGGGACATTTTCAATTTTCACTCTTCCAGCATGTTTCAATTGATCTTCCGATGACAAATTTTATCCTATTCAAGAGTTAAGTATACTAATTCGGGAATGATATTTTTCTGAGACATATCTCTTAAATTATCACAGAAGGCGATCACACGAAAGTGACTCTTTATGAACTAAATCCAACTACTACAGTATGTAAACGACATAATACTCATCATTTTTTCATGGGAAATGTACGTAAAATCATCTTTGTTGACATTAGTATACTCCTATCTCTTTCATTGCAGACTCTACCTGATCGAAGGGCACATTCAGCATGCGAGAAACGTAGAGAGGAGAGATTACATCCATAGCACCGGATTGACGCTCCATACCAATAAGATACTCAATCTTCTTCTTGAGGTCACCAAGAGAGTTTGAGAAGGTAAATGCTTCTGATGGTTCAGATGACTTCTTTGTCATATACTCATCAAAAGTTTCACTTCCATCCCTGCCATATTGGCCGTCTTTTGCTTCATAGATGACTGACGGTTCAAAGACTTCAACTGTATGCCATACTCCGACAGGAACTACACAACCGAATTTACCGACCGTTGGATTGAGATGTACACGCTCTATTTCATTACCCTCTTCATCATACAATATCTCTACCAAATTACCACACAGAAGAATGACATTCTCATTACTGTGGGGATGATGATGGATTGGTACGACTGTTCCGGGCATCAAGGCATTCAACATACGCTGACCACCATCGTTAGAACTTGTACGCAGGTCATAATTCATACGGAGACGCGGATTAACCAACGCTTTATCGAATAGTTCAGAAATCAGTTTTTTGTCTATCTGTATCATGGTTCAATGTTTTTTAATATCTGCCAAATACTCTTCATGTAAGTGATAGTATTTCAACATAAACAATACATAAGTCATGGCAAGAATTACAATGGCAAAGACGAGGTAAATCCAGTGGGCTACAACCGTATTCGGACACAGGTATATAAAACCAAGTGATATAGCTAACTGAAGCAAAGCATACAGGGTCGCCACCTTTACATGACCAATCTTCAGTTCATTAGCCATCAACTGATAGGCATGCTTACGATGAGCCTCACCCAGATTCTCATGCAACATAATACGGTGAATAATCGTCAAGCATCCGTCCACTCCATACACCAGCAGGAAGATTAGGTAAGTTACGTCTCCTGTCGTAAGAATCAGCGAGCCGATCATGAAAAGCAGGATATACGCCACACCAATCGACCCCACATCGCCAGCAAAGCACTTAGCTTTACCCTTCGGACGGAAGTTGAACAGGCAGAACACTAAATCTGCCAATATCACTACATAAACTAAACTCTGGTCAATAAATCCTCCCAGCAAATTTGAGCCTAAGTTAGCATTTGAATTCAATATAGCCAACGGAATCAACGATACCATCGCGTACACTCCCGTGATGCCATTTACTCCATCCATGAAATTGATAACATTTGATGCTCCCACACAAACAATGAGCGCAAGGAAAACAATCCACCACATATCCCAATGCAGGATATCCAACTGATAAAACATCATCGCCATAGCAATGAACTGAGCTACCAGTCGCACACTGTCTGGCAGCGAGCGGATATCATCTATGAAGCTCACCCCAGCAATCAATGATACAGCCAACAATGCCCACAAATATTGAAAACCAAAAAAGGCCGACCATATCCAAAGCGACAATAGAAAAATAATTCCACCTCCTCTCAGCACAATGGTCGAGTGGCTTGAACGCTCATTGGGCTTATCTATGATATTAAACTTGTTGGCAATCTTGAAGTATGCCAATTCTAATGCAAGCAGAATCACAAAAATGATTCCGTAGATTAAGCATGTATTCATAACTCTATCTGTTTCTTCTATTTCAGTCCCACGATTTCATCCAGCTTCCACAGGCACTTCTCTTTCTGGAAGTTCTCCTTATAGAACCGAAGTCCATTCTGACCTTTTGAAGCAAGAATTGCTTTGTCGATATCTGCAAGATATAGAACAAGGGCTGCAAGTTTCTCCGCATCGCCAGCTGGCACATGCCAACCACATTCGGCAGTCTTTACCACCTCTGCACCTTCGCCATTCAAACATGAGATGATAGGCTTACCCGAAGCCATATAGCTACTGATTTTTGCCGGAGCATAGAGGTTGAATAGAAGCGAATCGGTAAGTGACACAAGCATCACATCGGCCGTCTCGAAGAACAGAGGCATCGTCTCCGAAGGGAATCGTCCCAAAAGATAAACTGTATCCTCCAAACCATTATCCTTTACAAACTGCTGTACCCAAGGTAGCTTTCGACCATCGCCTACAATCACCCACTTGATATCCTTACGCTTCTTAGTCAACAAAGCCGCCTGCAGATTGCACTCCATACCATGAGCCTCCCCCACTGCACCAGCAAACATCACCTTGAAACTATCTTTATCAAAAACCTTAGCTTCGTCAATGCCCTTCTGTTTCAAGATATTCGTCAGATTCATGTTATCCTTGATTATACCGTTTCCCGAACTCACCGAACTACCATCGCTCCACTGCGGAAAATATACAATTTTATCCCTGTATTCCCCATATTCCATGATACTCTGATCAAAGCTCTTCGAACTCGTTAATATCTTATCCGAGTACTTATACTCGCTCTTCACAAAACGTTTAAAGCCCCCCAAAATATACTTATTGTTGATCCCCCCCGCAGCCGACAGACTCTCAGGCCACAAATCTAACACCCAAGTATAAAGAGGTACCTTCCGCAGTTTTTTGTACAGCACACCTGGAGCCGACATCATCACCGGCGACAGTTGCTGTACAAACACAAAGTCATACTTATGATCAATAGCATGAAACAGAATATACACCCATGCCACAATATAGTAACTGAAATAGTTCAACATCAGCATGACTTTGCTGTTTCCGCGAGGGAAGATAGGTAGACGTGTCACGCACACACCATTCACCACTTCGTGACGTCTCTTGAAGAACCCATAACTTTTATGAAACACCCCATCTGGATAGTTAGGGATGCCCGTCACCACATGCACGTCATGCCCATGTTCTGCCCAATGAAAGGCGATATCGTTGCCACGAAACACCTCTGGATAGAAATACTGACACACAAACAGAATTGTCTTTTTATCCCTCATATATTGTAATTTTCTTATTTCATTCTTATTGTTACTATTTGCTTCCAGCGCCAGTGGTACAACACCCATATTAGTGTCCATACCTCATTCAGAAAGTAATGTGCTTCTAGTGATCCATCTGTGCGATACGTTATCGTTGTCGTGCCGCAAGCCAAGACTACGAGATCGACCATCGGAAACATATCTGCGTAGGTCGGACCGGCGAACACGTCTGCCATGAAGTATATCATAATGAGTTTCTGCAGTGTTTCCTTTTACCTCTTCTGCCACTTGACAAAAATATCTTCCAGCTGTTCACGATTATATCTTTCCTCTTCAGAATACAGTTTTGCCTCATGTTCCAAGATTTGATCTATTGTCCAATAGAACTTAATAAACTTGGCAGGTATACCTCCACAGATGCAATATGGAGGCATAGACTTTGAAACAACAGCACCTGCAGCTACAGTTGAACCTCTTCCTATGGTAACACCTGCCAATAAGGTGACATTGCAGCCAACCCATACATCCTCTTCTACGACTACGTCTTTATCAAGCACCTGACCGGAAGCCTGCTTGTCCGCATTAGTAATATCTCGATAAAATTTTCCTACCTCACGAAGATGGTTACCAGTATGCACGCAAAGACCTTCTGCCGTACCAGCACCTTTCTTCATGACAAATTTCGCCATGGATGCAGAAATAGTACAATGCTCTATTTTATTATTACCCAAGAGATAGACATTCGAAAAATTTGTAATGTTGATAGGTGGAATCATTACAACTCTTTCACCTACATAGCCAAACTTGCTTTTTTTAATTCCGAAATACTCTCGATAGAGGCTTATAAATCCTCGAACAGTCGGATTTTGCTTAATTTTGCTTATCACGCTCATATTGTACTTGTTTTATCGCGACCAGCACAATATAAGCACTGACCGCTATTTGTTATAAATTCTAAAGATTTCTTCTATTTGCTCACGCGTATATCTTTGGCTTTCTTCGTACAACTTTGCCTCATGCTCCAGAATCTGTTCTATCGCCCAATAGAACCTAATGACTTTGGCTGGTATACCAGCAATAAGGAGGCATTGTTTTAGCAACTACAGCACCAACGGCTATGGTCGATTCTCTGCCAATGGTAACTCCAGAGAGGAGTGTAACATTACATCCAATCCAAACATCCTCTTCCCCAATGACATCTTCATCCAAGCTTTTTGGTTTGGTGGATTCTGTAATATCACTTACAAAGGTTCCGACCACTTGCGCATGATTGCCGGTGTGAATCGTCAAGTTCTCTGCTATCGCACAATTGCCTTTGCAGATAAATCAGGCATTGAGGACGGAAATATAGGCATTTGCACCAATGCAAACCTTTTCGCCAAGATATACATTCTTGTAATTACCTACGCACAGAAATGGAAGATAACAATCATATTATCAACACATTGAGTGTTTTTTGCATATTACAAAGAAGTTTCTATAGTTCTCATCGAAAAGCATAAGCCCCTTAAAAATGAATTATTTTTCAGTTTTGACAACATGCTCATTTTAACTCTATCATTTTAATAATCTTTGCTGGCACACCACCCACAATAGCATTTGCCGGCATATCCTTCACCACTACAGCATTAGCTGCAATGAAGCAGTTATCACCAATAGTAACTTTACCTAATACCTTTACTCCCGGTCCAAAACCAACATTATTACCAATAATCGGTTTCTCGTCCTCAGAGTGGTTGGTGTTGCCGAAAAGTACACCTGTCTGCAATTTAACATAGTTACCAACTTTCTTGGCATTGACCAGACAGCCACCACAGCCAGCAATATGCAGTATACTCAATCCATATCCACATACATTCTCAGGAATACGGATATTGTACTTAAAGCCCAATCTATGCAAACGTACCTTATAATACCTATATAGCATCTTGTGGAAGAAACCACTATTGTTACAATGATACTCACAATAGCGCAATACCTTTAGATACTTATACACATGAGCCGACTCACTACCGATGAACAGGCGCACCCAATACTTCAACAGGGAGCATACGTCCATACGGTTAGCCTTAGCATCCTCCTGAAGGTAAAACTTCAGATCTTCTCTTGTCCTTATCATACCAGTTTAGCATATAGCGACCTGTAGAGATCGTAAACCACTTCTTTCCTATAGCAGGTATTCACTTTCTCGTATGCCTTCTGGCACATTTTGTCTGCTTCCTCTTTGTAGGTCTGGCACCAGTTGATAGCCTCTACAATAGCAACAGTAGATTTCGGTTCTACCAACATACCACAAGGCTTGCCTTCGAGGTCGGTAAGCATATCCTTAACAGCAGCACGAGGACAAGAGATTACCATCCTAGTAAGACTCATCGCCTCAATAATAGAAATAGGAAATGCCTCCCAAGGATAGTAAGTAGGCAAGGCCACAATATCTACATCGTGCATGAATTTTACTGCCTCTAGATTAGATAATCGACCATGAATGAAGATGGACTTATCCAACTTCTCGCCAGCCATCTTCTTGACATTGGCAACCACCTCATCCGATCCAGGTCCAATAATATCTAGCCTCACATCAGTAAGCCTACAAGCATCCACCAATTCGTAGAGACCTTTCGTTGGATAAAGGTTACCGATAAAAGCCACACGCTTATACTTCTTAGGTGCAGGATTCATTTCTTCAGTTACATCTATAGAGTTTGGCGTGAGATATACCTTATCCTTTAAATTTTCGATACCTTTGAGCGTATTGTACGAGCGCGAGTCGAGTACCCATATCTGGTCAAACTCATTCATCGACTTACGAAGCAACTTGCCTACAAGAGCACTTGACTGAATATCCTCTGTGATACAGCCGTACCGACAATGCATGATACTCTTCACATCATATTTCTTGCAAAGCTTTGCCACACAATAGTCACGAAGAGAGCCGATATTGCCGCTGGTGGTGGTATGCATGATGTCATACTTATCCTTCTTCAGTACACCTTTCAATTCTCTGAGTATTCTAAACATTGCAGTTAAACCCGAGAAGGCACGAAACAGGAAAGTCTCACTCAATCCGCCTGCTCTTGGCACAGAAGGCGAAACATCCACGAAGGTGAACTGATGCGCTTCATCAGGAAAAGTCTTTGTAAACTTCTTTGTCCAAGAAGCAATACCACCATTACCAGTTAGGGGGAATAAACCAATTATCTTCATGTTACTTACTTTTTATACACTTCCAAATATCCCTTTGCCGTATTATCTATAGAATACTTCGCAAAAGATTCCTTTGCCTGAAGTCGCATCTGTTTCTTCTGCTCTGATGGTAGTTTACAAAATCGTTTCAACATTAAATAATAGTCTTCCACAGAAAGACTTGCTGACAACATTCCATTTTTTCCATCTTCAATCATATTTAGGATTCCTCCTACTGGAGTACAAAGCGCAGGACACCCTACTGAGAATGCCTCAATAATGGTCATTGGCATACCTTCCATTTTCGATGATAAGCACATTGCATCGGCCTGAGCAAGGTAGTCGCGCACATTAGGAACTGTTCCCACATACTTAAATTGCGAAACCATATCAGGCACCAGCGTATCATACAATGACTTGAAGGTTTCATTACTGCCCAACCAAAGCATCTTCACATTAGGATAGTCCTTCACCAACTTTGCAAAAGCCTTTATCAAGAGTTCCTGATTCTTCACCTTCTGACAACTTGCAGGATGAATGAATAGCAACTGATCATTATTATCTACCAACGGAGCCATACACTTGGCTGAATATTGAGGAACGCCATTATACACCATTGGAGCATCCATCTTGTAATATTCATCGAAAGACACCTTGGACTCGTCAGAAATAGTCACAGGTGTACACTTATGATGCTGGAACATTATGAAGCGGCTCCACTTCATAATGTTTCTGCCAGCCTCCCTTCTTGCCTCAGAATGAATAGTTGCCACAAATTTCACCTTCCTGAGGAGCATTGCGGATAAGAGTATGTAAGGAATGGATCCCACATGGGCATGAACCACCTCATAACCACCCTTCTTGATAAACTTATACAGTCTATGATAGCATTCCCAATCAAAGCCTGCTTTCTTATGAAGTGAACTGTGATGCGACTTAGAACTAAGCTCTTTCAACAGGTAGTTATCCTTGTCTACATCAAACAGAGTAACAATATCACATTCGTAACCTTGGTGAATCAATTCGTTGACTAATCCAACAGTAAAGTGTTCTGCACCACCTGAACCTAAAGTCGGTAATACTTGCAGTATCTTCATTTGTTTGAATAATTATTTATATAATTCAAATTATAGTATGACTCTAATATTACTCCATAAATAAATAACCAGCGTTTGTACTCTGTTTCCAAGACAAACATTACAACAAAAAAGGGAATAATATAGGCAAGAATATAAATATCCTTGTTTGACTTATATATACCCCATACTATTTTAAACAATCGATAAAGCACAGTCAGAAATATTGAAAAGCCAATAATTCCAAAGTCTGCTAAGTATGAAAGATATGTATTGTGAGAAGCCATCTGCCAACCGAAATGCTGCCTTAGCATTGTGCTGAAATTCGAGTACCCTACACCTAAGACAAAATTCTCTTCTAAAAGTGCAGACAATCCAGAAGACCAAATATCTCCTCTATCTGAAAAATTTCCATTTTCAATCAAATCATTAGTTTCTAAAAAACGATTCCAAATTGATTCTGGTATATAATTGTATATCACAGGAGAGAGTAAAAGAATCAATAGGATCATCAGTATAAAATTTCTCACACTCCCACTTGATAGAAAATACAAACTAAAAACAAAGGCAGTAAGGAGAAGGCCGGTTCTAGATCCTGTGGATAATATAACCACAACGAAAGCAACCAAGAATACTAAACATGCGTATCTGTACTTTACATTCTGAGATCTGCGAAAATAATCTAAAACAATAGTAAATCCGACACATAGGAGAAATGCCAAAGTGTTCTGATCCTGCCCAAAAGCCGTAAGGCGCTCCTGACCTGCAAATTCTGCTGCTGCTAAGGCCACATCTCTAAACATAAAAGTTGAAACCGTCGAGATAAGACAACCCATAATATAGGCTTTAAGATACAAATATATGTCTTCATTACATCGAATGGAATAATTCATAGCCACAGCAACAATAATGCTTGGCCAAAGAAACATCAACACTTGATTAGTTGAGTTAGACTTTTCTATAGACCATAATATTGTCAAAGAAGCATATATAGCCAGCATCACAAAACTTCGAATCATCAATGACTGTTTAGTCTTAAATCCCTGTGTAGCCCATCCCAGGAGAACCATCAATGCAGAGAATTTTGCAATAGAGAATCCCTCAGACAACGCGATAGATTCTATTGGAGATGCCAAGAAAAACAATGCTAGTGCATAATTAAGAAATGTGTAATCATTATTGATTATCTTGCCCATATCAGTCCCTTTATCTTGTCTTTCAAATACACAAACAATGGATAATCAAATCGCTTAATATCAATGATACATGTATTATTAAGTTTGTTAAAAGTATGAACACCTGCATATTTGTAGGTTGATGGCCGTATTTCTCCTAGTTCTTTATGATCATCATAGAAGATAACAGCCTTACCATAAGCACCTTCGCAGTCTTGTGCAGGCCTGATTACCTTTCCATTATTTGTAACGAATTGACCTGCCATTCGAGCTCGGCAGTGAGGATATTCTTCTACATCTTTTGCAGAATATGGCCCCATAAACTCCTTTGCCACATACATTCTTAGATTGCAGCCATTAGACTCAGGAACTCGGGTTGCAAACATCTTGTACTCATCTTCCTTTCTAATAATGACCGCGTCTGTAATAGGTTCGTTCAACACCTTGACAGGATTATCTAACTTATTTAAAGATTCGTCGAACTCATACATATATGAGGCTCCTGAGGCAGAGTTTTCTGGATGTACGATCACCTTATCATCTATTCGATATATTACAGGAAAAGATAAATGAGTTGGCAAATCCAGAATAATATCGCAAGATATAATTAAATCCTTGGTTTTGTCAATCACAACTAGAGCAATTCTTCCTCTCTTCACAGTCGAATCGAATTCCTCTACCAAGAGAGCCAATTCCCGTTCAGTATCTCGCAGTATAAATGGGTCAGCAAACCATTTTTTATTATATGGATTCTTAACAATATGGATTTTGCGAAAATCTACCCCATGAGTAATAATCTCACTATTGTATTCAAAGTATGCTAAATCCCAAGTATAATGGACTAGCGACTCTTTAATATTTCTAAAAATGCCCATATTAGAATTTCAGTATTCGCTTTCGTAGAAATTTTATATAATCAGCCTTCATCAGTTTACAAGGCTTCGGATCTGCATTTGAATGGAAATATTTGCATTCTGCTCCTTTGAACTCGTCAGTCCATTTGAACAAACCGACCTTTCTTTTCAACACAAAGTTGAAATCATTGAATTCAACCATTGAACTGATAGTTCTAACAAGCTTGATATTTGGATCTCTATTTGGATGCTCTATCATCTGCTGGAACAAGTATGGTAGGTTGACTCCTGCTACTTTCATTGCGTATGTTGTTGCATCATTACGCATGTTGATTTCAAGGAAGAAATAATCATTACCTTGCTTAATACATTCAATTCCCCACAATCCTTGGTAGTCAATATTCATAACCATCTGCCTGCATGCTTCAACAACCTTTTTGTTCAATTCTGAGATTGGCCTTACCGTTGAATAAGTTGTACCTCCCCTTTCCTCTCTATGTTTTTGGATAAAGCCAGGAATAAGAATCTTATCTCCTATTGATAACCCCAGTATCACTATTTCGTATTCTTTACGAATATAATCTTGCACAAGGACATTATATTCAGGATTATACTGGGTAAGAGCGTCCTTGAGTTCTTCTTGTGAATGACAAACGCTAATTTTTTTTCCACCATAAATGCTGGCTCGAGGTTTTACAAAACAAGGATAATTAACTGCCTTAAAATTAACATCCTTAGGAAATGCATCTATTGAAGACGGAACCGAGAATCCACAGTCCTTAGCCAAATTAAGCTGCTTCTGTTTATCCATAAAGGAAGTAATTCGTCCTGCTTCACCTGCGTTAAAAAAATAACATTTTGCAATCATCTCTTCATAACGAGAGTCCATTAATGAAGACACCTCATCGGAACAAGCTATTACTAATTGTTTCTTACCAGACCTATCTTCATATAATGCAACAGCATCAATAGCCTCGGATACCGTAGCAAAGTATGATACACTCTCTACATAAACAGAACTTGCAATATAACTGCTATGGGCTCCATATATGTAAAGAACAACCTTCTGGCCTTCCTCTCCAAAACTTCTCACCATGCCGAGCGTATTGTGGTGATTCGTTCCAATTATTATTGTTTTACTTATATGATTCATTCTTTCTTAAATGAAGTTTCGACAAAATCCAGTTTGAGTATTGCTTAAAGAATGGCTTTTTGTCTTCCTTGAAATAAAGCATAAAGCCATTAGACTTCTTAATATCTTTGATCCATGTAATAATGTTAATATCGCGATGTATTAGGGACAAAAAATGGTGCATATCCCAAATATAATATCCTGGGTGATATTCTGTCTGTTCCGTAAGCGGTAATCCCATCAAATCCTCAACATGGTTGAGCGGAAGATTTGCACCATACTTAGTAACTAATGCTTCTGCCCCATCATTGCGGAGGTTGATTTCTGTAAAGTAGAATTTATCGTCATTTTTACAATGCATCATCTCAACTGAGAACAAGCCAACATAACCTGTAGTAGCGATCAGATTCTCAATACTCGCTTTGATTGGGCCTTCTTCAAGAGACTGTATGTTGGCCAAACACTCCAAACCTACATACTTGGGATAAAGTGTGAGTTTATTCTCCACTGCAGGAATAATGCACTTTCCCGATGACAACCCACATCCTAAGATACTTATCTCATAATCTCGCTCAATATACTGCTGAAGAAGTACATTCTTAGTGTACTCAAGACTATTAAGATTCTGCTCTAATTCTTCTCTTGTACGGCATACACGAATATCACTCTTTGCACCCTCACAACTAATAAGAGGCTTAATCAAGCATGGATAGCAAACATCTACTGGAATTTCTTTACTATCCTGAAGGTTCCATGACTTCGGCACATTGAATCCTGCTTCAGTTGCCATTCGAACTTGATTTTCTTTCTTTGCAAGATATTCAAGAGAATAGTGAGTAGAGTGTTCAAATACAAAATATTCCTTCAACCTGTCCTTATTACGCTCCAAAGTCAAAGCTGCCATGTCGCAACATGCAATGATAGGAATTTTCAAGTCGCTAACAGGAATATTTGCAAATAATTTATCAATGCACGCCTGCGGATCTTTAGCTGTTATTATTCCGCTGGTATATTTACTACTAATTACAAAATCTGATTTACCTCCAAACAATAATCCTATTGACTTATATCCAGCTTTTCCTAAAGATTGGATGACACCCACACTATTAGTGTGGTCATTTCCAAATACTACAGCCACATTCATAACAATTCATTGTATTATTATCTATAAAGTTCATTTTTTGTACAAGTATTGATTATTTCTTTTCATTTAGTTTTTTTTTATGAAATAAAGAATTTTGCTATGCCATAATCTCCGCCCATTTGAGAAAGGTTAACACCAGCTCCTATATTAACTTCCAAAATTACTGGTCCGCAGGAGGTCGTTGCTATATCAAAACCAAATTTATTAAAACATAGCAAATATTCCAAAGTTTTGTTAACGATTTTTCTTGCCTCTATCCATTGAGTTACGCACGTATCTTTGATGCGCAAATGGCTACCTGGATGTTCAAAGAAGTGTTCTACTGTAGAATCCATCTTCATTTCATACTCGCCTAATTTTCCCGTTTCTATATCAAGACTTACAGCTACACCATTTACAGATACGTTGTCCACAAACTCACCTTTTCCGCCAAAACGAACAGTTGCAGATATTATTCTACTCTTATATGTAAGTACACGAATAGTGTTGATGGTATCTGGGTTAAACTTACTGAGAATTGGCTCCTAAACAATCTGTTTCTCAAAAATATAATCTTGTCCCTGAAATTTCCTGCGGATTAGAGACGCGCATACTTTTTCGCCATCAGAATCAGAATAAATGCCATTCTCTATTTTTTTGAAGATTGAAATTCCAAAAGCAACACCTCCAGTAAATCTCTTCACAAATATTCTGTCATCAGTAATACTAGATATTATACGATCTACATCATTATCCGTCAATAACTCAGTCCCATTCCTAAATTGTCCATTCCTAAAAATAAAAAAGCGAGTAGGAACGGGAAGGCCATAATACAACAAAAGTCGTGGAAAAGAATTTTATCATCAATCAGTAAGTGATAACGAGAGTCTTTATCTGTAGAATAAAAATTATATACCTCCTGAGGAATGAAAGACTTCATTTTATCTATATCGGTGTAGTCTTTCATAAACATCTCAAAACGAAAATATGTATCAGGGAATGCACTCCAATATCTAAATAGGTGCACGACTTCTAAAAAACATCCAACTTGAGACTTCTTTAAATAGGAGGGGGTAATTTTGTATAACCGAATTCCCCAGAGCAGATCAGAATGCTCTCTGTAACCTTCTTTTAGAAGAATACGCCCACATTCTCTTATTATATATCCAATAAATGTCATACAAGTTTGTTTTTTAATGTGTTAATAATATATTTTCTTTCACTTTTTTTCATACCAATAAAAAAAATGAGCAATCCGATGTAACATATTTCCATTCCTATTGCAAAAATTACTTTTAGCACATTATCCTGCCAACTATATAAAAAACAAGGTGGAATTATTGACAAAATAGTTACCAAACTTATCGGAACACCAACATCGGAAATAAATCGTCTAAACGACACACCAACATGGTTATGCGCATAATAAAGCCTACATAACAACAATGCGAACTGAATAAAAACTGAGACGATTGATACAGAATAAGGTTTTGCCCCCATTTGTAACACGGAAAACGTAGTAATAAGCCCACACACAAATATTACTGTTAGTGCAATTTGATAACCTTTTATATTGCCTGTGGCAAATATAGACGTTACAAATGGAGTACTCAAAGCATTAAACAGGTATGATATCAAAATGAAGACAATAAAATAATTTGTGTATTCCGGAACTTCAGCAAGCCATAAATTCAAAATAAAATCAATGTTTGAAACAATAGGAACCAACATTATCAACAATAGGAAATAAGAAAACTTTGAAGCTCTAAACAATAGATCTCTGTGAGCTATATAATCCTTTGAAGCATGGCTCTGAATCAGTTGTGGGTTAAATGCAGTCTGAAAATTAGAGACAAACATTTCAAGTGCATTTGCAACCTGAGCAGCCACTCCCATAGCAGCATTGGTAGCTACTGTAAAGAATTTATTAACAAAAATAGCTTCTCCCTGATTCTTTACCACAACGGAAGCTTGCCCCAACAAAGTCCAACCTGAGAAGCCAATTAAGTCCTTAAATAGTGCTTTGTCTTTTTTTAACGAATAGCGACATTCTTGGAAATTATTACGACAGTATAGCATATAAATGGTGTTCACTAATACTATTACCACCAAATACAGCAATGCATACATGATAAGATGATCTCCTTGAATAATCATCAACAAGAATACCATACCAAGTCGTACAAAAACTTCAAACAAACTTACATACGCATAGAACGACATCTTTTCATGAGCGATAATAGATGCATGGAATGGAGTGCGTAATGTATTTGCAACAAATGTAAATAGTGAAATCTGATATACCCATATTGCAGCCTCAAATCGATCTGAAGGAATATTGAGTCTAGTCATTACGAACCACAATCCTATAGATTCACCCAAAATTAATATTAAACATGAGAGCCCTAAAAGTATGTTAATGCTCATGGAGAATACATCTTTATAATTCTGAAAATCTTTCTTTCCTAGTGCAACATTAAAATACCGCTGCATTGCAGAAACCAATGCATTACTGATAAAAGCAAGGAACATTACAAATCCGGCAATGAGATTATAAATACCATAATCGTCAATTCCCAACACCTTGAGAATGACTCGTGAAGTATATAAAGAAACTGCCAAAAGAAGCAGCATTCTAATATACAAGAAAATTGTATTTTTGGCTATTTGTTTTGAGTTAACAGAGGACATTCTATAGAGATTTAGTCGTTTTAGATAGTAACAATGACAACACTAATGTGATTATAAACGCAATCCACGGAAGTGCTAAATATCCAACTTTCACAGGGAGTTCTGTGTAGTAGTATAAATACTTGATAATAAATTCTTGAAATACATATACTCCGAAGCACAAGCTACCAGCATTTATATAACATTTGGGGAGATTATGGGTATTAGTAAACAATACAGCCATTGAATATATTGCTATGACACCAAGTGACGAATACCCTATCTGACATATTGTTGATACAATCTTTAATCCTGCCTTTGTTACAAGTGGTGCTGTTGAGTACAATTCTACAACATGACTTTTCAGCATTCGAAGTACAACAAACGATACGACAAAGAGCAGCCAAGATGCAAGAACCTTCTTACTACTGATATTTGTCCTAAACAATCCGCCATATTGCCATACCTTGAATCCAGCAAAGAAGAATAGAAAATAATATGGGAGCCTTGAGAGTTGGAACGGGATATATGGATAAGGTAGTAAAGCCAAAACTAACAAGATGAATAGCTTTACTTTATCGCTTATCTTTAATTTTTCCACAATCCACAATGATACAAAACACCAAAAAAGAACCGGCAAGTACCAGAGATGACCTACTCCAGATAATACTGATATTACTATTTTACCTCCCCCTACAAGATCCGTAATATCACCATTAAACAGCTGCCAATATACCAAACTAAACACAACAGAAGGCAAAATGAGCCTTTCAGCCTTTTTCTTCACAAGTATCCCAAGAGAACTTCGCTTCTGTAAATCTATAACCTGATAAGCCCAAACATACCCAGAGACAAAAATGAATGTCTCCAACATAAAACTGTAGCAAGTTCTAGAGAACCACATATAGCCAGTACAATCCTTATAGCCTTCAAATGGAGGCCAGCCACCATTGAACACTGTAAAACAATGTACAAAAACCAAAAGCACTATCAAGATAGGTCTGATGAAAGAAACTTCATCAAGATTTCGTTTGTTGTTTGCTGATGTATCTGACATTAATTAAATATTTTTTTAGTCACGTTAGCTTTGTAAAAGTGTCTCCTACGTCGCCGAGAGAATTTGTTAATTGTTAATTTGATGAATCGTCTGATCGAATATTGCATATTGAAAGTACATATAATTTCAATTGATTCAGAAATCAATTTCTCTTTTTCAAGTAGCACTTTAGACCTATAACTGTTCTTTCTAAATTATCCAACAAATCATTCATAAATTTGCCTCATGAGACAGCAACTAGTAGCTGTCATTTATAGAGGAAAAAAGATATAAAGGCATCCGCAGTATTTTTTATCCAACGGAAAACATTGTATATATACCGTTGTGGTCTGAATTTGCAATCGTGTATATTGGAAAATACTGTTTACAAGAGTTTAAATCTCCTTACGCCAAACCATCTTGTTGACAACTCCAACATACGACTGAATAATCTTAACGACCTTATTAGATACATCGTCTGTGTAGTTAGGAACAGGAATACCATGGTTACCATCTTTTGTCATTTGAACAGCAAGATCAACCGACTGGAGAAGTCCCTTAGTGTCAATACCAGAAAGAATGAAACATGCCTTATCAAGAGCTTCCGGACGTTCTGTACTCGTACGGATACATACTGCAGAGATTGGCTTGCCGATAGATGCATAAAACGAAGATTCCTCTGGAAGTGTACCACTATCACTGACTACGCAGAAAGCATTCATCTGGAGGCAATTGTAATCATGGAAGCCAAGTGGCTGTTGTACCTGTACCCGAAAATCAAGTTGGAAACCAGAAGCCTGCAAGCGATTGCGAGAGCGCGGGTGACAACTATAAAGAATTGGCATATCATACTTATCTGCCATAGCGTTGATAGCAGTGAAAAGTGAGAAGAAATTCTTCTCGGTATCTATATTTTCCTCTCTATGTGCTGAGAGCAAAATGTATTTACCTTTCTCCAAAGCAAGTCTTTGGTGAACATCACTAACCTCTATCTCAGCAAGATTATTGCGAAGCACTTCTGCCATAGGAGAACCTGTGACATAGGTTCTCTCTTTAGGAAGTCCGCAGTCAGCCAGATATCTTCTTGCATGCTCTGAGTATGCCATATTTACATCACTGATGATATCAACGATACGGCGGTTGGTCTCCTCTGGAAGACATTCGTCTTTACAACGGTTTCCAGCTTCCATGTGAAAGATAGGAATGTGCAAGCGTTTAGCTCCAATAACACTGAGACACGAATTAGTATCGCCTAGCACAAGCACACCATCAGGCTTTGTCTGTACAAAGAGTTTGTAAGAACAGTTAATAATATTGCCACAAGTGGCTCCCAAATCATCGCCCACAGCATCCATATATACTTCAGGCTCTGCCAGTTTCAAATCTTTGAAAAAGATTCCATTTAAGTTATAGTCATAGTTCTGACCTGTATGGGCAAGAATAACATCAAAATACTGGCGACATTTATTAATTACTGCCGCTAAGCGGATAATCTCGGGACGAGTACCCACTACGATGATAAGCTTCAACTTACCATTATCCTTGAACTTTATATCTGAATAATCGAATTTGGGTTGTTTTTCCATGATCATTTTTTCACTTTATCAAAGTATGTATCCGGTTTATCCGGGTTGAATATCTCATTGCAGTACATAACCGTTACCAGGTCTTCCGTATCGGAGAGATTGATGATGTTATGGGTATATCCGGGAAGCATGATAACGGATTGTATTTTGTCACCACTTACCTCGTAGTTCAGTACTTCGTCTGTACCTTCCTTGCGGAGTTGGATGAGCCCATGACCGCTGACAACAATAAACTGTTCCCATTTGGTATTGTGCCAATGTTCACCCTTAGTAACCCCCGGTTTGGAGATATTTATGCTTACCTGGCCACAGTTCAAGGTATGTACAAGTTCTGTAAATGAACCACGCTGATCTACATTCATCTTCAGATCAAAAATTGCTTTTTCTTTGGGCAAATTACTCAGATAAGTGCTATACAATCTTTTGGCAAACGAGTCTGCCGGGATTTCAGGGATCATCAGCGTCTTTGGCATTTCTGCAAACTGATGCAGCAAATCAACTATTTCACCTAATGTAACCTTATGGGTAACCGGACAATAACAGTATCTGCCATCCACCAATGGATGTACATCAAGACCTTCAAACTCGCAACGATGTTCCTCGCCTTTCAAGGCATGAATCATCTCGTCTACGAGATCGTCAATGTAAAGCAGCTCCAGTTCTACACGTGGGTCATTGACTTGTATCGGAAGGTCGTTAGCGATGTTGTTGCAGAATGTAGCGACAGCACTGTTGTAGTTGGGACGACACCATTTGCCGTAAAGGTTCGGAAAACGATAAACCAGCACTTTGGCTCCCGTATCTTTACCGTACTGTAGAAATAAATCTTCACCAGCCTTTTTGCTGCGACCGTATTCGCTGTTGCCAAAACGACCTGTCAGAGAAGCTTGTGCACTGGAAGAGAGCATGACAGGACAAGTATTATGATGTTTCTTCAGTGTATCAAGCAATGTGCCTGCAAAACCGAAATTACCTTTCATGAACTCCTCATTGTCTTTGGGACGGTTCACTCCGGCAAGGTTGAACACAAAGCCGGCTTTCTGACACCAGACATCTAATTGTTCGGAAGTGGAATCGAGATCGTACTCAAAGACTTCATCAATCTTCAGATCACCATAACAACGAGCCTTTCCGTTTTTGATATTATTAAGTTGGGCACAAAGATTTCTACCAACAAAACCTCTGGCACCGGTAACTAAAATATTCATAATTCTATTATTGTACGAAATTACCCTCGCCACTCAATTCCTTTTTGATATAATCAAGGGCGGCTATTTTAGCCTTGGTCTCTTCTACATTCAATATATAAGTATTATTAGAATTAAACTCCGTAAGTGTATTACGTTCCGTTTCACCTTCTTTGAAGAATTTATCATAGTTCAATCCACGATTATCTGCAGGAACGCGATAGAAATTGCCCATATCTTCAGCCTTGGCACATTCCTCATTGGTAAGCAATGTCTCATACATCTTCTCACCATGACGGATACCGATAACCTTGATATCTTCTTTCTTGCCTCCAAATAATTCACAAACAGCCTCCGCCTGAGTCTGAATTGTACAAGCCGGAGCTTTCTGTACGAGGATGTCACCGTTCTGCCCATGTTCGAATGCGAACAATACAAGGTCTACCGCCTCTTCCAACGACATGATAAAGCGAGTCATCGTAGGCTCAGTCAAAGTGACAGGATTGCCACTGCGAATTTGCTCTATCCACAGAGGGATTACAGAACCACGAGAACACATCACATTGCCATAACGCGTACAGCAAATCTTGGTGTTGCCTGAGTAGCGGCTCTTAGCTACAGCAATCTTCTCCTCAACAGCTTTCGTGATACCCATAGCATTGATAGGATAGGCAGCCTTATCCGTAGATAGACATATCACAGCACCGACGCCAGCCTCAATAGCAGCTGTCAAAACGTTATCAGTACCGATTACATTGGTTTTCACTGCCTCCATGGGGAAAAACTCACAACTTGGAACCTGCTTTAAAGCCGCAGCATGAAAGATATAGTCAACTCCAGGCATTGCATTCTTACATGACTGTAAATTACGTACATCGCCAATAAAAAACTTGATTTTATGTGCCACATCAGGATACTTTACCTGATATTCGTGACGCATATCATCCTGCTTCTTTTCATCCCGTGAAAAAATACGGATTTCGCCGATGTCGGTACGGAGGAAACGATTCAAAACCGCATTGCCGAAAGAACCTGTTCCACCAGTAATCATAAGGGTTTTACCTGCAAAAATGCTCATAATGATTTTATCTTTTTATTTTTATATAATCGATTTGTGGATGTTATTTAAATGTGCCATAATACTTAGCATACCACCCCGCAAACTTTCTCAATCCCTCACGTAGTGATGTTGACGGTTTAAATCCAAAATCTTGTTCCAAAGGGGTCGTATCAGCATATGTCACAGGCACATCCCCAGGTTGCATCGGTACCAATTCTTTGTGCGTCTCAAAATCGTAATCATCAGGAAGTACCTTGGCTGCTATGAGCTCTTCCTGAAGAATGGTCACAAAATCAAGAAGATTCTCGGGTGAGTTGTTACCAATATTATATACCTTGTATGGTGGAATTGGAAGTCCGTCATCGCCATTCTGTTTCTCAGGTGCATGTCGCATGATCCGAACAACGCCTTCCACAATGTCATCAACGTAGGTGAAATCTCGTTTGCAGTTACCGTAATTAAAGATCCGAATAGTCTTGCCTTCACGGAGTTGGTTGGTGAAACCGAAGTATGCCATGTCGGGACGACCGGCAGGGCCATATACCGTAAAGAACCGCAAACCTGTACTTGGTATGTTGTAAAGCTTACTGTAAGCGTGAGCCATTAGTTCATTACTCTTTTTAGTAGCAGCATAGAGTGATACAGGATTATCCACCTTATCATCGGTACTATAAGGCACTTTCTTATTACTTCCATATACACTACTGGAAGATGCATATACCAAGTGCTCGACACCATAATGACGACAGGCTTCTAAGATGTTATAAAATCCAATAAGGTTACTTTCAATATAGGCATCAGGGTTAGTGATGCTATAACGCACACCGGCTTGAGCAGCAAGATTCACGACTACCTGTGGGTGGTGGTCAGTGAAGATGGAGTCAACAACTCCCTTTTTAGCAATGCTGTCTTTAATGAAAACAAATCTGTCACCATAAGCAGACAATTCTT
>ERZ652171.386-NODE-386-length-23399-cov-83.0975_pt1 | contig 23399 bp, 20 predicted proteins | sample MGYA00514759_ERZ652171 | MGnify/ENA metagenome assembly ERZ652171 | reverse complement strand
AAATTATATTCCGCTTATCCAATAATGAAGCAATTATATTTTAGTTTTTTTATGTTATAGTCCAATTTTGACGTGTACCCCAAGGAAAGCCGCCACAAGGCAGTTCTCCAATAAATAACGTCAAAAAAGATACTGATTTTTAACATTTGTTATTACTACAGTCCGATTGTCAAGGGTAACAAATATTCATAATCCCTACGTCCTTTAACAATTTCACTGAAAAATCTCTTGAAATAATCAAGCACAGACACACCCTGCATCCTGCAAGTGGAGATGATGGCATGATATACCGCTGAGACGCCGGCCATCTTGTCACTTCCGAAGAATAACGAGTTCTTACGCTCACCAGCCAATGAACGAATAAAACGTTCGGCACAAACTCTATTGTCGGCACTCATAGCACGGCAAAATACTTTCAGCACCATTATAGATTACCTGCATAAACTGGTATCCGGGTCTAAAACGTCTCTCAAACATACTGTAAGACCGTCGGTCATAGCTGAACAAACGAACCAGACGTAAATCTTTAGACATCACGATAAAGACATCACCATCTTCCAGCTCACGGTTCAACTGCTGATGGATGATGGATAAGACCTTATCATATTTACAGCGCATATCATGAAAATCACGAACAAAGAAAAAACGGTTTAGTCCTGTAATATTCAACATAAAACCTCCAGTTTCTCCACCAAGCTTTTCAAACCTTCGTAGCTTAAATTTTTCTGACTGATATGAACACCATTGCTCATGCGGATATCCACCAGGATTCGAAGTTCAGTATGACAAGAAAGCCGAGAATCCGATTCTGGCTTTTGTTCCGAAATTGGCGAAGGACTTTCCGGCATTTCTGATTCCGATGAGGGAGCACCCAAAACCTGAACAGGGACTATCTTCTTCCGGGTATCCTTGTACCATTTGAAAAATAGGTTATAAGGCACTTTGTTGGACATACAAAATTTCTCAATAGAAACACCCGCAGGGATACCTTCCAATTTATAGCGCAAAAATAGACGCTCAAAATCATTGTAACTATACATAAACTTGGCTTTTGATTTAACGAAAGCAAAGATCTAACTTTTATATCGGTTATCCTATACGTCATTTTTGGATGCTAACGAACCATTTCTGAAAGATGTTATAAAGAACCTTGTGCTTAACACAAAACGATTGGAGAGATTCTCCATGAGGCAAGGCCTCCGTCTGGTACTGAAAGTAAAACCTTTCAAGATCTTCACTGCTATACATAATTCTATAAATTTGGTTGGCAGCGAAGATAGGACTTTCAATTAATAGCCATTTTTGACTGCTTACATAAAATAGGATTGGCAATATGCCAACAGTTAACAAGCAAGTTATTTTTTTAACCATTCTGTGTATAGGCACTTGAAAAAGTGTTTAGGCAAAAGGAGATGCCCTAAATTGAGTGCTTACTAAAAAAACAATCAAAGCATTTGATATAGAAAATAACTAGCGTTCTCATAATCAAACATCTCAATATTTTGATTATCGACCTTACCTGTAAAATAGCATTGAGATTCATAATCAAATCCTTGAAATTTTGATTTATTCCATTCTATAGTAACATGATAATTGGCTACATAATCAAAAAGCATGTCAAAAGCTCCTTTTACATGTCCGTTTCTCTGATAATCAAATACATGAATTCCAGAAATAGAACGATGCATAACCAAGAAATGAAAATATTCACCCTTTGAATAATCAAAGACCATTTGTTTTTTACGATAAGGATTCACTTTCATTCCACAAATGAAAGCGATACATGCCCTTTTATCGTTTGTCATCTTTATAAAATTTATAGATGTTACTATTGCTATGCAAATTCAGAATCTTCTCCATTTTACGGGAAGCCGAACAATTACATGTCTCTAAATGCATATAGGCCAATGCATATTCATTATATATATTTGTCATGAAAATCCCCGGGTCATCACTACCTAACACGACAGACGGAAGCAATATTTTTTCTTGGTCAACCTCAAGCCATTTTTCCAAATGATATTCTTTTAAATGTTGATAGTGACTGATACATAAATTGCTTGTAGGCAAAGCTTCAATAACAATTTCCTTCCTAGCAAGATATTCCAAAATTAGCAATTGTATAATTCCCAATGCATCAGAACTAAATAATTTATCCGTTTCTATTTCTATCACTTCATCATAATTCTTCCGGCTGTTTACAGTATCCCCCAAGTACTTCTGTCCATTTGTCGATGCATGATAAGCTTCTATAATTGGTTTGATCCCAGACTTGCCAAACTCAGTTTGTATATCATTATACTGTTCGTATGAATAATTGGAATACCAGCTATCATAACGCATATCCGCCTTTTCCAAAAGAAGAAACGGATCATATTGCCTATATTCCCAAGCTTTGCTCAACAGATAGGGCAGATAATACGTCCCATATACCTTATAAGAATATTCCGCAATCTCACTCTCAAGAGGCAGAACCAGATGTTGCAACCCTTCATGTTTTGATTCACGTATCAGTTTCCATACAAATACCAAATCATCCAACCACTCTCCTTGTGGCAAATAACATATTTTCCCAATTCTCCGTATCCACAAATCAGGTGATATGCCTATCGCCGTACAATGTCCTAAACGGTCGCCCGGCCACAAGTCTAAAAAAATCACGGCTTCTACAATAGTTCTCAGTCCACTCACTAAGTGGCTAAAATCCTCTCCTGCATGAAAAGTGAAATGTTTCACTCCCTGGTTTCTTAAAAAACGATACGTTTGTGCAAAGACCTCCGGTCCTGCATCAAATTCACTAGCAGCCGCATCGACTCCCACTACATATTGTTTGTTATCAGGACTTTCTTTCAAAAAAACGGCCAAAGCGATGGCTTTTCTTTTCAGTTCCTTTCGCAGGAAACGGGATCTGATATTAAACTTCTTCTCGAACGTTTTTTCCGGACGCTTTATGAAATGCGCAATCAATCGCAAATCCGTATCCTTCAAAAATTCCGATTTTCTTTTAGCCTCTTCGAAACCTCTTCGTATTCTGCTAACCAGCAAACTGTTTTCTACGGATGAGTTCTTTGGAGAAAAACGGCCTTCGATTAAAGCTAGCTTTGTACAAAAGTTACATCCTGCCAGCTGTAAAAAACGTTTTTCATAAAACTCTTCAATATGCCACCTAAATGAATTTTCTGTCAAGAGCTGGAATTGCGGGAATCCCACTTGAAGCCGTTGCATCACCACAAACCGATGAACCATGCCTTTTATCAACAAGTAATGATGGAACATACCCGCCACTTTGGTATCATGATAATTCCTTATTTCACTCATGACACACAGGCAGAACAGCAATTCATCTATCATCATCCCAGTTTCACTCATCCCCCCGAAATCCCCCCACAAATTTCTCAATCTAACCGGAGATGAATAATCTTTCTCCCCTTTTATGATCTCCTCCTCCTTAATTAAGCCATTACTAATAGCTATTTGTGTTATCAATCTGCCGCGCAAGTCCGCCGCCTGCTTCATCCGTTCATACAATCTGAGAGGTGTAAAATCCGAGATTATCTGTTCCGACAATTTCCTGACTGCCGCTTTACTTTCATACGCATCCTGATAATCTTTCGCCATCTTATAAGGACTCCTCAACAATAAATTCCATAACACATCCGTCTCTGTTGTTCCGTTCAAATGAAGATGCAAGTCATTCAGTCCTCCTTCCTTCTCCATTATATAGTTAAATGCCGGTATGTATGGAAGTAACTGGACCGTATGTTTGAACTGCTTCAAGAAACAGTTGGCAAACTCCATCATTTTCCTCCTGTCCTTTTGTAATGCCGATGTAAACTTATCCGCAAAGAAAGCGGAAATCAGTAACAAAGGGGGAAACTGCTTTATCAGTTCCATCCATTCTGTAAAACGATCAGCCTTTACATATAGTTCGTGATTTACCGATATCAAATATTCTTTGGCAAGGTCATAAGGAATCCCTCCTATCAAGTCCGGCAAATCCCGGTAAGCCGCTAATGCATTCTTTGCCAATCCTTCATAATAAGAATCATGCTTTAGAGGAGCGTTTTGTCTTTCCAGTGCAATCAACCTTCGTTGAACCTGTCCTATGGACACCTGTCTACTTGTTCCCCAATAACGTTCATACTCAAACAAGCTTTCGTTATCACACAATAGTTGAGATAATATCGGAATCATCTTTATCAGATATAGATTGCATTCAGAATAGCAAAGACAGGAGAATCAGACTGATGCAGTGATTCATAATTCGCTTTTACAAAATCAGCTACATTTTTTATTTTTCCTTTCAACAAGTTTATTTCATTGAACAGTTCCCTAAGACCAAGTTTTGTCTCGCTCATTTTATTTGATATATCATCTTTTATGAAATCCACCTGCATCTCATCCATGCCATTATGTAGCAAGACTTCTAATTCATCCACCTTTATTATATTTTTTGTCTTTTTACGAAGAGTCTGTTTCTCTTTCAGCAATTGCTGGTATTCTTCTTCCTCCCCAGGTAACAAAAATTCAGACGTATTGTATGTTGACAATTTTTCTTCCACTTCCTTCAATTGGATAAAATACTTTATCCACTCTTGAATTCCATTATACCTTTTCAATTCCCACAACACATTCTCCTGCTTTTTTAGCAATAAAGCCAGTTTATTATTCATCTGATCATATTTTAACAATTCATTCAAGTACTGTTCTTTCTCCTCAATATCATTTTGCATCAAGTATTTTAAAAAGGGATTCAAAAAAATCTCTAGCAGAGGACATTCTGAAAGCCATTTATAAAAATCAGTTTTACCGTTTATCGTCATTTTAGAAGATGCCGCCTTTCTGTTATGAATATAGATGGTCTCAATATCCCCTATTACATTAAAGTTCATATTGGGAATTCCGTATTCGGCCATTTCTTCCACCAATGCAGCATTCAGCAGAGCCACAATATACGCATTAAATTTCATACCGGCACTTCTATATTTATCATCCTCGTCTATCTGTAACATCGTATTATAGAACCGGATAAAAATATGATAGAGTAATGATGTCGAAACCTCCACGCTCATATCTGCTGCCCACTCCTTCAATTCTCTAATAACAGTAGTCCACAAATCGTCCTCCTTTATATCTATGGTGACATCGTTCCAATTGGCCAATCCTTCTTTCCGGCTCACCGGATCCAAGAAGAAGGGTTGCAGGAAATTACTATATGGAGCTTCTTTGGATAACATTTCTTCTAAACTGTCCGAACCGTTGTTCTTACTGTAAAACAAGGTTTCTCTGATAATCGCCAGCAACCTGTAAACAGAAAGAAAAACATTCTCATGTTGCCGAGTATCTATTGTACCCAACATAGGAAGCATGGAAAGCACCTGATTGCTTTCCGACAGCAAGACAGGAGCATTGTTGCCTATAAATATAGTTCCCGCCATGGTTTCAACATTCTCCTGTTTGTTCCTATTCAACTTGCTGTTACAAAAGGCCTGTGCCAACCCTACACTCTTCAGTAAATTGATATTAGCATTCAATTGTGAAAATTCAAGTAAGTCACGCACCATACTCCGGTCCGACAGCTTTCCTCCCAACCTTTCGCTTAAAACCTCTATATACGACAAACGTATCCAATAATCAAAAATCAGGAAACGATTTTTTCGTACCAATTGATTGAATTTAGTTCCGACAGCAAAAAGAGCCTTGTTCAATATATCATCATTGGTTTCCGGAAGGAAGTTACTGCCTGTATACAATGCATTAGCATGTATCAGGAACTTCAGCATTTCAATAGTATACACAGGTGTCCCGTTAATCAACAATTTAGTATTTGCCGCCTTTTGATTGATGTCATTTGCAAAAACATTCAGCAGTCCTGTAGTTATATCCATTTTCTCCTTTTGGGCAGAATTGAAGTTCAATAAAGTCAGGATACGTACCTGTCCCCTCAAAGATAATCCTAACAGGAAATGGCATATTTCAGTATTAATCCTTTCATTTCCCGATGATATCCCGATACGGTTCAACAAATCCTTATAACATTTGACAATAGCCTTTCCCTTTTTCGTATCCGTATAGATTACTTCCAAAGAATAATCATCCTCTTCCAGATACTCTCTGATTGTTTTTAAATGTATTCGGTATTCCGGTTTCAAAAGTTTAATCAGATATTGATTTTCCAATTGGTCTATCATTTCCGCAAATTCCTCTTTTCTATGTCCGGCATACTCCATTTCCTTTTTCAAGAAGTCATCATCAAAACATTTCCAGTTGGCTTTTCTTACCAGTTTGCTATAAAGTTCCAGGTCTCCGGTCAGTATGGTTATTATCTGCCCGGAAGTAATGTACTTTCTCAACACTTCCAATATTTCAAATCCTTTCTTAAAATCCGTATCAATATCATCAAAAGGAATCACAATACATTTTTTATCCAGCAACTTCAACGTTTCTCTGATATAGATGTGGAATCTCTCTTCCAAATTATTAAAAGCCTTGGCTTTATTCATACCCTGTATAGAAATGAATTCTTCATCATCCCATCCGTCATATACATTATCTTTACCTATGCCATCAATAAAAGGCAATGCCTTTAGCAAGTCATTATAACAATCAGCATGTTTTTTCTGTTCTTCAAAGCGCTTGTCTCTGACGGAATAATAATTTTCGTTCAAAGCGTTTTCCACACATTCCTGAATAGCGGCCAATATATTGATAAACGGATGTTGCTTCGTTTCAATCAATGAAGGATCTATAGGACTTAAGCATAATATATCCTTTCCCTTGTCTCTTTTTATTCTGTCTAGAAAAGACAATAAGAAAGTCGTTTTCCCTGCCCCACGACTGGCAAAAACAGAAATAGTACTATGAAATCTATGAAAATCAGTATTTTCCCCAACTTCTATGGCATTGTCATACAACTGATCCCACATTCGCATAATCTGTCTCATTTTGGAACGGTGTATCAGGCTCTGTTCGTCATAGGGTGCAGCGTCCGAATAATCACACTTGGAAAAATCTAAAACTACTTTATTCTCCATCTTACAAAAATTACGGTTAACAGCAATAGCTATAATAGCTTAATATCACTTCTCTTATTTGGGTTCTGGCATATCGTCTGGCTTCTATAGCAGACAACCATACCGATGATAACAATACAGCGAAAATTACAATGAACTCGAGCCATGATATATCCTTGTTCAGTCCCCATTTTAAATCTATCAATACACCTATAGCTACTATAAAAGAAAAAATCAATCCTTCAAAAACAGCCTGCATTACCCACATTCTGTTCATAAAGATAATCTGTTCTTTGGCTTCTTCTTTTTTATGTAATTCAATCCACATGTAACTATAGGCTAGTTTTTTATCCGAAACTGATAAAGATAAAGCATTAGAAGCCAAAGCATTCATTGTTCTGTCGTAGGTTTCTTCAAAATCTTTATCTGTATTTTGAACTATTTTTCGAATCAGTCTCCCGATTATCCAAGAAGAAAGTCCGCAAATGTATGCCAGAAATATTCCGCAAACAATAGTTATGGATATGTTTCGTATAAAGAACTCATAGTAATGATAATGAAGGTCAAACAGAACGATACCCAATGTAAAACCACCGGAAACAATATAGGAAAAATCCAATATGCTGAACGCATTGGACAGTATGTCTATAATCTTCTGAAAACTAGGCATAGAAATAAATATTAATTAAGTTATTTCAGATGGATTTTGAAATAAATGCCGCCGGAGAAGTATTTCCCGTTGTTCAGTTCGGCAATAAGATTGATGTGGTCTTTCCAGAGTTGATAATGTGCGCCGATGTTTATTGTGCGGGCGTCGTATTCGGCCATCAGGTCCAGCCCGTTCAAAGCTTTCACCGCCAGGTTGTCTTCCGGCAAAAGGTTGAATTTGAAATTCACACCTGCGGCAGGCTTTCTGTAATGAGGGAACCAGCAGGCACGGTAATCCACGTATGCGGCGTGAACGCCCAGTGTTCCTATCCCGGCAAAACTGAAATGCTTGGTTGCCGCCAGATAATATCGTGTAAAATGATTGTTCTGCATACCGTCCTCATCGAACTTGATGGCCCCACCACCGTATGCTTCATGCGAGGTGGGATCGTCCAGACCCAGGACTATCTGTGGAGTCCAGGGCTTCCACCAGCCTTCTTTCCACAACCGCAGGCGAGCATTGAAGGCGCGGTCCTGATTGGTGTACTTTCCCCAAGACTGCTCCGGGAAATAAGTGGAGCCATGCTCCGCATAATTGATGGTGCAGGTGTATCCCACTTCGAGCCAAGGGAAGATGGTTATGTTCAGATAATAATTGAATGTGTATTTTATCTCATTACTACTGATATACTGCAACGGAACAAGATGCAACACATTCCCACCCACCATAAATGTCTTGTCTTTTTGCATCTCGGCAGTGGGGGCATGAAGAAGTCCCGTTGTGCCGTATAGTGCCTGTGCCTGACTCTGTAACGAACTAATCGCAATAAGGCATACTAAAATTAATCGTATTTTTCTACACATCATCCCTCTTCATCTCTTCCTTAATCAGTCTGGGCAAGGTCTTTATGAAATTCCAATATCGAGGAACATTTTTCTTCGGGTCTTCAAAAGCACGATGCAACCACTCCAATTTAAGTTTCAACATCCAGTCCGGAGCACGCTTTACATTTCCCACTCCAGCATTGAAATTAAATATGGCTCCAAAGCCAAACATCACTCCACGATGTAAATAAGGCTGCAAACGATTCATGAACATTTCCTGTTTCGGAGCGCCCAAAGATACCCAAATAATATCCGGTCCATCCTCATTTATCATTTGCGCGATACCTTGATAATCGAATTCATCCACTTTCCGGAAAGGCAAGGTTTCAAAACGCATTTTCTTTATTTCAGGATCTATTTTTGAAAGATTATCTTTCAGACCGGAAAGCACTTCCGGAGTATTACCCAAAAAGAACTGGCGATATCGGCACATCCGCACATATTTTATAAAAATATCAGCTCCTATATACGACTCCAAAGGCTCGTGATGAATATACCCCAATATTTTGGCAAGCACGGACCCGTCACAATTATTGACTAAGGCCCTATTCAGCACTTTCAAAAACTCCGGATTATTATTGGCAACAGTCAAATTATTACTCTCAACCGAACAGACATATCCTACCGTTCCCTCTTTTATAGCATCTTCTATGGTTTGCTCTAATTTTCTCTTATCAAATTCTAAACGGACATTAAAATATCTCTTCTCTTTCATAAAGCTACTCCTATAGTAATAAATTTCATCACCGAACAAGCTTGCAGGCTATGCCTGTAACCTGCCGGAATCAACAGATACGTTCCAGCCTTACAGATATACTTCTCACTAGATATCATCATAAGCCCCTCTCCTTCCATAAAATAATAGTGCTCATCCATGGTAGGATGCACATGAGTATCCACAAAATCACCTTTATGTAACTCTGTAATTGCTATTTGAGTAAGAGAAGAAGAAGTTTCCTGTGAAGAAAGAAGAACGGTTTTCAAACCGACATGATGGGAAGTAGAAACGGGAAGAATATCTGAAAATTCCTTTTGAATTATTGATGGCATCCGCTTTTTTCAATTTGGGATTTCACCCATTCATATTGCTGCCTCAAGCCATCCTTCAAGGCTACTTTAGGCTCCCAACCTAGTATTGTTTTTGCTTTGGTATAGTCTGCGCTACGTGCCTTGTCTCCTTCCGGTTTGGTCGTATCATAAACTATTTTAATATCCTTACCGGATATTTTTACGACTGTCTCGGCTATCTCTTTAATGGAAGTACATACGGAAGGACCTATCTGAATATAACCATGCCCCCATCCCTTTTCCAAAGCCAGACAAAGAGCCTCGACCACATCGTCCACATGAATGAAAGCACGTCCCTGCAAACCACTGCCCCATACATTGAACGGCTCTTCGGGATAATTTACAGCTTTACGGATCAAAGCAGGAATCACCTGGCTTCTTTCTCCATAATCACAAGGAGAACCATATACATTATGAAACATCAAAGTACAGCAGGGAATCCCTGTCTCCTTTTCTAAAAATCCAAGTTCAATCTGTCCCATCAATTTGCTCCAACCATAAGCCGATTCAGGAAAAGCCGGAAAAAGTTCCTCTTCTTTTAAAGGAACCACATCCAAAGAATTTTGGCGTGTCAAAGGAAAACTACAAGCCGTTCCTACGTATATCAATCCTTTCACACGGTCTTTCCCCGCTTTTCGTACAGAATTGAATACATGGGTATTAATTAGATTATTCAACCTGAACAATTCACCTTGATTTCCAAAAACATAATCAATTCCAGCAACGATATCGGCCAAATGAATGACGTAATCCATATTGAACACAATACGGTCACATTCATTCCCTACAGATAGATCGATGTTAAAGAAATGAGTATCCAAATCAATGACAGGCTTGCCCGCTTCATCATTCAAATACCCTAATTTTCCACGCCACAAATTATCTATTACATAAACATCATTACCTTCTTTTACAAGGCGTTTTACCAAGTTGGAGCCTATCATGCCACAACCACCGGTCACTAATATTTTTTTCCCCATAATTAATTTGTATATTGTTTGATAATTCCCAATTTCATCAAATACGTTTTTAACTTTCCTAAAACACGTGCTTTCACTGAATAATAAGAATAAAACTGCCTAGCAATACATTTATTTTCCATTAGCATAAAGGAAAAGTTAAATTGCTCTTTTCCAGACATATCAAAATCCACACGATATCGATTATAAACACAACAATGCGTAGCTTCAGAAGTAAATCCATCATTTATTACTTTTGATTGACATGGATATACCGTCAACTTATTTTGTTTAAATTGATTATAACTAAATCTTATCCACCACGAACTTATACGCCCTTCCATACAAGCGAATAAAAGCCCTGACATTTCACTACCTAGTTGATCAAATTCTTTTTGATTTTTTTTATTAAGCCTAAACTCATTCCAATCTGCAATATTCCAATCTACTGTTTCCCAACGATCCGACCACGTACCCCATCCCCAACAATGAGCTTTTCGAACCATAAATGAATCATAAGGGTACCCCCAACAATTAATTTGGGGAGAAAAGCCAGACACTGAGAAAATATTATTTTCAAATTGAAATTTAACCAAGGCTTGATTCATCCAATCTAAAAAGTTTGACGATACGATTAAATCATCTTCCACCACTATAACTTTGCCATATTTTTTAATTATTAAAGTTACACCTTCAATAATAGAAGAAGCTAATCCCTTATTTACAGAAGAATAATTACGCTCAATTTTTCTAAATCCAGTTATAGTGTCCAGATAGTTCCTAACTGTATTTATTATAATCAAATCCTTCTCATTTTTCGGTCCATCCGAAAAAATATATAAATCAGTTTCTCTTGACAATCTATTTTTTTTTAAAGAGTTTATAGTTCTCTGTAAACAGTCTAATCGGTTATACACAAATAATACTATTGGGGCTAACATAATACACAATTTTAACAATTAAAATTTAAAAGCACTACAGATATATACCTTATGAATAAATAGCATAAGCATAAAATTTATAAATCTAAATATGACGAAATATGTGCAATTATAGGATAATTTATTTTTTCATAGACCTTAAGCTAAGCGCTCAATTTAAGACATCCCCCTTTTAAAGAGCATTTTAGAATATCCTAAACTAATTACGATAAAATAATTTGATTAATTTATATTAACTGCAAGCCAATGTGATTTTATCAGGAGGCATATTAACATAATCCCTACACCCATTAAATATTTTTAAAAACAAAGCTATAAAATAGACAGCCATAAATCTCACGCTATATGAGTAGAATACTCATAAAGAGGCGATTAAAAGAACAAAATGTATAGCTTTAAAATCTAAGCCCTGATTTGAGTGCTAACTAACAAAAATTAGAAATCATTTATGAAAAAGGACAATGTCAAGTTAAAAACCACACATAAATTCGTTACAAATAATTAAATATTGAATAAGATAATAAGTAAGGTGCAGCCTTATAAATATAATAAGCATTTGTATTTACATAGATAAAAAATATAATCCATACCATCACAATTATTCCCTTGAGCATAGCTAACGGGATATTTTTGGAAAAGGGGATAATAAAATACGGCAGAAACAGCCAAATAAAAACATAAAATCTGGTCGACAATTCCGTCTGATTTAAATTAAGCAAAATAAAAATAGACAGAAAGGCGAATATATTATAAAACTTATATAGTCCCTCATTCCATAATATCTTTTTCAAATTCAACACAGTAATAGCAATTACAAGAACAAACAATATCAAAACTTGATAAAAAGAAAGTACACTAAGTTCATATGTTGTATTTTGAGAGGCACGAGACAAAATATAATCCAGAAACACGATTTTACCACCAACAATATTCAATAATAAGGATGCTATCATTTGATAATTATACAATACTATAATTAAAAGCAGCACGATTATTATCTTATTTCTATCTATGTGCGGATGTATAAATCTAAATAAAAACATCATAGGAATAAACAAAAAAGTCGTACTATGTATCAAAGGCAGCATGAATATTAGCCAGTACTTTATTTTACCATAAAAGAAACATTCTACTAAAATATAAAAAAGAATTGTCCCTGCTAATATTTGTCTAAATAGATGTACTGAATAAGAAAATAGAACAGGACTAAAAAAGAGAAATAGAATACTTACAACTATCTGTGTAGTATTCAATTTTAAAAACCTGCAAGCTTTATACAGTGAAAGAAAATACAAATTATATACAAGAAAAGAGAAGAGAAAAACGAATGCTTTTTGGTTCCCTCCTAAAATATGATAAGAAAAATATGAGAAAACGGCATAAGCCGGTTCTTTAAGACTTTCAACTCCGGCTTTATATTTATTCCAGTAAAATAAATATTCATACAAAGACATATCACCAGCAGCGGAAAAATATTCTAAATAAGATTCTAAATCATTGACGGGAACTTTTGTTACATTAATAAGAGACACATAAGCAGATAATATCATTCCTAAAAATACATGATTAACTTTACATGATTTACCAGATAAGAAAAATAAAATCAGCAGTGATGCGACTGTTGGATTTAGAATAAATAAAATAGAAAAAACTACCTTATAATTCAATGATAAATGAGATTGGGAATACAATATATTCATTGTAAATAAAGAGATTTTATACCATTTAATTCCATATTTTCCTCTATTTGTTGATATTGTCTTTTCATTTTCTTATCACAAAAAGCGAGCTTTATATTAAAAAAATAAGCTTGAGGATAGAGCCTATAAAGAGTATTCATCGCCATAGAGTAAAACCCCACAACCATAAAGGGAGTTATATCGTTTATAAGAAAATTGAGTTCGACTGGAAAACTAGTAGACATTATTGAAATCCCATTCTCTTTCATCAGGCTATTAAGCTCTTTATTGTTTAAATCCATTCTATGTGGACAATAATATATAAATTGATTGGGATATTTATTTTTCAGATAACTAATCAATCGGGTTAAATGCAACTCAACAGAATTTTTCTCATCCAAAAAATGATTCAAAGAGCGAGAATTTGTTCCTATAATATATATACCATCCTTTTCATTTATTTTGTTCCGATTTATAAGTACATGAGAAAAATCGTTTTTCTTAATATTTACTCGCAAATCTTCATATTCGAAAAATGTAAAAAAATTATTCAACAAACATTTTTTTTTTATAAACAGAAAACCAGAAAACAAGCTACGCAAAGTATTTGTTACAGAATCAAAAGTGACATAATAAGACTTTTGCTTTATTGCATTAATTGTCTGATTTCCATCGTCTAAAAATGTAATTACTGCTCGATTTGATCCTATTATTGATGCCATCATTCTTTGCCCTGCATCAAAAAAATTACCACACAAGATATAATTATACTTATTACAAAGTTCAGATTTCAATAACGGAAAATAATCTTTAAGCTTAGGATATCTACACACTATATAATCTATATTATAAAGTCCTAACACATTAGCACTTATCTCCTCACTTTTATCATCATTGCTAAAAGATAATAGATAAAAAGTATAATCTTCAATAATATTACTTCGTAAATATTCAATGGCACACAAAACCTGAAAAGGAGATCTACAGATTATTGCTAGTTCATTGTTTTCTTTCCTTAAAAACATATTTAAACATCTTTATATAGTATAAATCAAAATAGAATACACTAAAATCAATCATATTTCCTTTCCATACTATTATATACCAAAATATACATTTTTTTAAAGCCACAAATGCTCCTGCAGTAAACAATTCATCCTTTTTCTATATTCTATAATTACAAGAACACACTTTAACATAATTGCAACACTCCAAGACATCACAAATTAAAAAAAGGTTTCTAAACCATTTTATCCATTTGAATTGCATTTTTGTTAATGATAAAACTTTAAGACCTTGAATATACAACTTTTATATCCCCACATAAACCAACAAGTCAGTATAAAAAAAACAGGAATTTTAATCCATAAATTCATTTCTCCACCAAATACATATTGATAAACTGCCATTAAAAGCAGCAATAAAAAGAAAGGTTTGATAAAGCGTATACTTTGTGGAACATAAGTTTTAAGAACATATCTATTTATCAAATATGCCACAGCATATAAAATAAAATAAGAAATGCAGAATGAGAGTGCTACACCTAAAATATAGAAGCGGTCAATCAGCAGGTGATTCAACAAAATGTTACTGATACCACTAATTAAAATGGCTACAGCATTCCATATAGTACGTTTGGCAAAGCCAGTACTTCGTAAATATACATAAGACCATTGATAGAAAACATAGCCAATGATTAATATAGGAAGCAGATACATACCGCTCAAGAATTCAGGACGTGCCATGATTAATGCTATTTCATTGCCAAACATAGTCAATCCCATTGCACCAATTAATGTGGCTCGCCAAATTAAATCATAATCCTTATCTATGCTTTTATAATCTTTGTTGGTCATATACTGAAGATAATATGGATTCCATGCATTATGACCTACTGAAATAAGAATCATCATTAATGCTCCAACGTTTGACACAAAGCTATAAAGACCGGCAGCATCAAAGCCACCATGTGTACTCATAAAGATTCGTCCAAATTGAGCCAATATAATCCCGCTTAACGTATAGGGAATATATGGCAAAGAATAGCTAAGCAAATATTTGACGTGTTCCCGATTAATTTTAGATTTAACGTAAAAAGGTCGAATTTGTCGTGTAAGATAAGTCGCTAACAATATCATTGCAGCAATTGTACCCCATATATAACCATAGTAACGCTCAGTCTCCATACATAACATAAATATCACCGATAGACAGAAAGCCAGATAGCTCTGCACGGAAGATACTATCGCAACCTTTTTGCTCCTCAATAAAGGCTGGTATATCTGTATAAAGATTGAGTTAATGATACTATACGTAGCTACAGGAATCATACATAATGTCAAGACTTTGCTAAAAGACAATTCTTCTGCCAACCACGGATTCAACATCGCCATGATGAGCGACATTAAAAGCCAAACGCCAGATGATATTTTTATGGATGTACTACAAAACTCTTTAAAATCCTGTTCGTTTTTGGCATCATAATAATAGCGCGATATAGCAACCTCTGTATTTAGAGTCAATAACACCTGTACAATTCCAACAGTAGACATAAAGACATTTATTATTCCATATTCATATACAGAAAGTAGCCTTGTATAGACGGGTATTGAAATAAAAGCCAGTGCCTTAGTTGCCATTGTGGCAAACAAATAATTAGTAGAGTGCTTTGCTAACGCTTTAAAATCAGACATGGCATTATTCTATTATTTTCTCTCTTAAGAGTTTATCGATTTTAATATTCATTTCAATTAGTTCAGTTTGCTCTAACCATGATTTTCTACCAGACATAATCCAACGTATCTTACGAATGGCTCTCCCTATAAAAGTAATGTGATTAGATTTAAGATATGAATTCACCCACTGTTTCACAATTCTACGGTTCTCTCCTTTATATTGGCTGATATGTGTATCCAATTCATTTTGCAAGTTATCGTCTTTAGCTAACTCAGTCAATGAGATTGACGGTACTTCCTGCCCCCAATGCGAACGCGTTGTTAGGACCTCACGATAATTGAGAACATTAGAAGAAACATAGATAGTTCCACTCACAGTAGCCTCACATGCCAAAGTCATCTCAATAAAGTTTCCGTTTTTAGGATTGTTACGCTTTAACTTTTTGAATGCCTCGCAAATTACATCCTGCCGAAATAGAGACCAAAGTACATTTTGGTAATGACTACCAAATATTTGGGCGTTCTCCATCTTATCCTGTGATAAATCATATCCTCTCAGTAAATTAGCTGTAGGTTGTATATACCATTTCCCATCATAAGGCTCATTGAAACAAACCTGTACTCCTACAGACAATGAGATATTTCCGTCTGCCAGCATCTTTGATTTGCATTCATTGAGAGTGTCCATATCTAGAAAATCATCATCGGGAGTAAGAATCACCAATTTGGAGTACACTTTATTAAGTGTACTCAGCACTTTTTCGTAAAATCCACAGCCGGGCATCCATAGATAAGAAATATTGACTGGCATCTGTTTGTTATACTCAAACTTGTTAGAAGTGGAGTCACAGATATATACCTCATAACCACAGTCTGCATAGTACTTAATTTTGGAACCAAGGTAATCATGTCGATTGTGGGTGGGCAAAATAATTACTAAATCTTGCATTTATTGACAAATTGGTTATTTTATACTCAAGCCGCTATACAAAGCTTGATCACTCCAAAGATAGTCCCATTCACCGAATCGACCAATGGTCTCAATACCTATTGACGCTAGATAATTTCTAACGATTTTGCGAGCTTCATATATATTATGGTCAAAAATGACATTAGCATAAGGCTCGAAGCGTACATCTATAAAAAGAATATCTTCTTTACGAATGACACCTTGCTCTATCAGCTTATCAACAGAACCTGCTAGTAATTCTTCCTTAGTATATTTATCTTTTTCACAATAGATTTCCAACTGTAAGGAAGAACATCCTTCAGGAGCATTATCTGGAGATTTCAAAGAAGGCGAATACACACGTGCCGGAAGAATATCTTCGTCATAAATGTACCACCACAAATAAGGCGGAATATTGGTTCCTTTTAATCCTATAGACACTTGATAGCCAGAAGTGGCTTTTAACTTTTCGGCTGCTTCTCTCACATTTCCAGGAACACTTTCAAGCATAGACACAATCTTTGGCAAAGGAAGACTACTAATAAGTCGATCGTATGAAAAACTGATATTACCAGATGGAGTTGTACATTTTATTGTTTGGGTCTCTATATTTATAAAACTAACCTCTGCATTTGTATGCAAGTCTATATCTTTGACTAGCTCATTAAAGAAAGATTTAAAACCACCCTTTTTAGGATAACGCATGTTCTTACTATAATAAGTAATAGGGGTATTAGGACTTTTGCAGCCAGTTTCAACTTCCTCTATTGTTGGTTGATATAATCTGCATCCTCTTTTGCTTCCCATCCACTTGGTTTCTAATTCTCTTGCTTCATGCATCCAATATTTACGCGCATATTTCAAAGGAAAATGTTCGGCAAAATAATTACCAAATTGTAATCTAAGCCACTCTTCGAAATTTTCAACAGAACTTGTATCAACATTTTTAGGTCTTTTCTTAAAATCATCTACAATAAGGCGCTTTTCTTCTTCACTTAATGGATATAAATTGTTTTGAGCAGGATGCTTTATCCAAATGCCATTATAAATATTAAATGGGTTAGATTGATGAATATACATATCTGTTGACTTCTTGAAAATATTGAAGACATCATCAATTTGGGTAAAATCAAAATGTACAAATCTGTCAAAGCGGAAACCAGCTATCATAAAGTTACCACATAATCCACCATAAGTTTCATCCTTTTCTAAAACTATCGGATTATACCCTTTCTGCTTTAATGAATAGTTTGCACCGAGGCCAGCAGCACCGGCACCTAATATTACAATCTGTTTTTCCATCTTATTCTATTGGTTCGTTCTTTGCAATAAATTCCTTAAGACTTTGAAGCTTTGAATCTTTTTCTGATGTCAAAATTTCCGTATCAATTAAATTAAATGGCCATTCAATATTAATATCAGGATCATCAAATTTAATACCACTATCAAACTCTGGCGCATACTTATTTGTGCATCTATACGAGAAAATAGAATCATCTTCCAAAGCAAGAAAACCATGCGCAAAGCCTTTTGGAATATATAATACGTCATGGTTGAATTCTGAAAGAATAAATCCTTCCCATTTTCCAAAAGTAGTTGAATCAAAACGAAGATCCACTGCTACATCAAAAACCGCTCCTTTAGTAACTCTTATCAGTTTCCCCTGAGAGAATTTTTGTTGAAAATGGAGTCCACGAATAGTACCTTTCTTAGATTTTGATTCGTTACATTCGTAAAATAATATGGGCAAGTCATTTTGTTCATATACTGATTTCTCAAAATCTTTGATAAAATAGCCTCTCTGATCTTCAAAGACGTGTGGATGTATTAAAGTGAGTCCCTCAATAGAGGTTTTTTGTATTGATATTGCCATTTTTGTTATATTATAATTTCATCCAATTAATAGTATTTAAGACACCTTGATCAAAAGAAATGCGAGGCATATAGCCGGTATCTTCAATCAGTGCTGAAGCATCAAACCATTCTAAATCATATTTTAGTCCATCGTCTGCACGAGCACCGATTTTAATAGCATCTGGATTTCCGCAAAGTTCGCCTATCCTGATTAGATAGTCTTTGAGTATTTTCGGATTTCCACTGCCTAAATAATAGCATGTTCTTTTTACATCTTTTTCTCCTAAAAGATACGCAGCATAAACAAGATCTTCAATATACAGCAAATCATAGGGTTGTTGGGCAGTACCAAAAATTGCATTTCTACCTTCAAGGATTTCCTTAATGGTATAGCCAACTATATTTCCATTAATACTATAAGGTCCATATAGATTTGAGAATTGCATCCATACAAATTCTAGATTCAATCTATTTGTTAAGATCTCAAGCATACAGTGAGTAGTATGTTTAGCTATGCCATAAATTATATTATTAGATTTCACAGGTAATACTAATGTTTGAGAAGCTATTTTTTCAGTAATTGTACCTGCTACGAGAATTTTCTTGCAATTCAACTTTTTTGCAACAATAACTGCATCGCATGCGTATTTTGCATTCATAAGCTGCAAGTTATAATCAGCTCTACCTGAACCGCCTGCTGATATCCATGCCAGATGATAGAAAGCATCGAAACCTCTATCAGGAATAATCGTATCCAAGTTTATCATGTTCGACAAATTACAATACACAATAGATACTCCGGATAATGATGTCAACATATCTATTTTTTCATTAGTGTCTTTGACGATAGCGATTACTTTGATGCTATGCTTCATCAATTCTTTAATTAGCCAATAACCAACAAATCCATTGGCTCCTGTAACAATTACTTTTTGCATAATAAAAATTCGTTTATTTCATTATCCATGCAGGTACGTATATCTTTATGTTCAATCCAGCATTTACTCCATTCAATTACTTTAGCAATTGCTGTATCCAAATTCCAACGAGGTGTCCAATTAAATGTTGCTTTTAATTTAGAGCAGTCCAATTTGAGAAAATTCGCTTCATGAGGACCTCCATCGTATTGATTTACCCATTTTATACCATCTCCCCATTTTCTCACAAATAAATCAACGAGAGCACCTGTCTGAAAACAATCGACATCATCAGGTCCCACATTGTAATATCCAGCAAATGCCTTATCTTCATATTGTTTGGCTGCAATCATTAAGTAAGCATATAGTGGCTCTAGGACATGTTGATATGGACGCGTTGAAAAAGGGTTACGCACAATGATATCATGCTTTTCAATAGCTGCTTTTACGCAATCAGGTATGATCCTATCATTTGCAAAATCACCTCCTCCAATCACATTACCGGCTCTTGCTGTAGAAATTGCAACTTTATCATCGTTGAAAAAACTATTCTTATAGGAATGTGTTACTAACTCTGAACATGATTTTGAGTTGGAATAGGGATCATATCCATCTAACTCTTCATTCTCTCGATAGCCCCACACCCATTCCTTATTCAAATATACCTTATCAGTTGTTACATTCAAAAATGACTTAACACTATTACTGCTTCTAACACATTCAAGTATATTCACCGTCCCCATCACATTGGTTTCGTAAGTATATACGGGGTCTTTATAACTATCTCTTACTATAGGCTGAGCAGCAAGATGAAAGACAAATTCAGGTTGTACAAATTCAAATACTTTTTTCAGTGAACTTATATCACGAATATCGCCAATTATTGAAGTTATATCTTGTTTGATTTCAGCTATTTCAAATAATGAAGGAAATGTGGGAGGATTAAGGGCGTATCCTGTTACCTTAGCTCCTGCTAAAGTTAGCATTTTGCACAGCCATGCTCCTTTAAATCCCGTGTGACCGGTTACAAGAACCGATTTACCTTTATAGAAATTCAATATATCCATAATTATTCATTATAAGGGTTATTGGGAATTGCCCTGTCCCATTTCTTCCAAGGTGCAGTTCCATTTGCTAAAAGTTTCTCAAGAGTGGCTTTTTCACGGATGTTATCCATGCACTGCCAAAAGCCTGTGTGAACATAAGACATTAATTCGCCTTCTTCAACCAATTTCATCAGTGGAGTTTGTTCGAAAACACACGTATCATCCGATAGATAATTAAAAATTTCAGGTTCTAGCACCATATATCCAGCGTTTATCGGTGCACCATCTTTTACGTTCTTTTCTCGGAATGCTTTCACGGCATTATCACCACCAATATCTAATACTCCTTTTTCTTGCATTTGTTTTACAGCCGTTAATGTTGCAATCTTGCCTTGCTGTTTATGGAATTGAATTAATTTATTAATATCCACATCACAGACTCCATCACCATATGTCATTAAGAAAGGCTCATCCTGTACATACTCTTGTATGCGTTTTATCCGTCCACCTGTCATTGTGTTGTATCCTGTATCTACAACGGTTACTTGCCAATTTTCAAGAAGACTATGGTGTACGGTCATTTCATTCTTTCCATTTCGGAAATCAAAAGTAACATCACTATGATGAAGGAAATAGTGTGCAAACCATTCTTTGATATATTCCTGCTTGTAACCTGCACATATTATGAATTCATTATGCCCGTAATAAGCATATTCTTTCATTATGTGCCATAAAATTGGCATTCCACCTATTTCAATCATGGGTTTAGGCTTAAACACGCTTTCTTCTGATATTCGTGATCCAAAACCACCTGCAAGAAGTACTACTTTCATGTTATAAGTTTATTTATTTTTTGATAAAAACATTATCTTACTAAAAATCCCCCCTCTAATTCTATCCAGTATTATTGCGATAGCAGATAATAAAAAGATAAAAGACAAACCTAAAATTATACTAATTTCCATAATTGATGCCCATAATGTATATATTCCATAACCTAATCCCTCAGACAACAGATATATTGAAAATACATTTTTAGAAAGGCTATTAAGACTTTGATTACAAAATGGATGAAAGTTTAAGAACAGAAGTAAGAGTGAAACACTTTGTATATATATTAATGGATTCCTGTATTGAAGAAACAACTGAAGAGCAGTCGAAATGCTTTTTTCATTAACTATGGCAATTACAAAACTCATCAAAACTAGAATTAGAGTTGTTGAAATAATAAATACAGATAATATGTATTTTGATTTAATTTTACTCTTATCGATCCGTCTTAAATAAGCACCTAATAAATATATAAAAATAAAATTCTGTAGATTCTCCCCTATATTTGCTGGTCTAAGATAAGGGCCAATTGTATTTATACAAAAATATAATATGAGCGTGTACAATAATTGCTTTCTACTAACTCTTTCAAGTGCTATTTCAATAAATGGAGCAAGTAACATCAGCAAAAAATAAGTGGTGAGAAACCACCATCTACCTGTTGATATAGGGAATATTACCCTAACGATATTTATATGAGAAAAATAATCCGAATAAATAGAAGTAATAAAGTAAGTAATAAAACTAAAAAATAAGGCTTGAAATGCGAATGCAAACACACTATTCCACTTAAATTTAATTCCAAAATAGCCTGAAATCAATACGTAAGTATTAACAGCTGGTATCGTTAGTGAAACTAAAAGAGATAGTAAAAATGAATGGTCTGAAACATTATTTAAAGGATGTGTATTATGTGAGAAGTAACCATATCCATGAACTGCAAGATGCAAGAAACAGACCATGAGCATCAACAAAATTCTTAAAATCTCAATGTTTGTATTTCGCTTTCCTGTACCTTTTATCTTAGTTTGCTGAGCGGGACTATATATAGAATTTCGCAAGAAAAAACAGGTTGATAAATCCTTAATCCTCATTACTTTATACATTATTCTTCTACTATTTTTTTATAAATGGCATTTACATGTTTCACATGTTCTTCCACCATACAGAACCGTCCATAATCTCCCTCTACAAATGCCTTAGTCTGTAAATAAAAACCAGGTTTAAAATCTATATCCAATTGATTATCTATTTCAACAGGCTTGATAGCCACACTACCTTTTTCCTGGATCTGAAGAGTTTCCATCGGTTTAAAATACAAACGATGCTTTGTGGTCAATACTTCTACCACCCAACGACCGGGAGCATTCCAGTTAGCTTGATACGAGAATAGAGCCCCCTTGTTAGTGATACCTGCTCCTGAAAATACAGCAGGTTTATGCCATGACAATTCCCCTGCACTAAAACAAGAAATTTCTTGGGGTTCGCCTCCTAGGAAAAAAGCAAGATCTACTACATGAGAAGAATTGGCGAAGAACCAATTATTGAAGATATTATGCGAATAATCCAATGTTTCAATTACATGCCCCCACTCAGTAAACTCAAAATTAAAAGAGGTTATTCCACCATCTTCTTTAATAATCTTCTCAGCAGCCAATACGCTGGAATAGAAGCGACGGTTGTATGCGAGAAGAACATGAGCATTTTTAGCTTGTGCTAACTGAACTACGGGTGTAATTTCTTCGGGACGACAAAATCCAGGTTTTTCCACCAAAATATCTTTTATACCAAAGTTCAGCAAACTTACAGTGACTTCAGCCAACTGATCTACATTTGTAGCTACAATAACCTTTTGAGGAGTAGTTGGAGAAGCCGCCAAGTAATTATTTAATCCACCAGAAACTACCTCTTTAGCTCCGGCCTCAATAAACTCA
>ERZ652171.324-NODE-324-length-26566-cov-6.97692_pt1 | contig 26566 bp, 22 predicted proteins | sample MGYA00514759_ERZ652171 | MGnify/ENA metagenome assembly ERZ652171 | reverse complement strand
ATGCACAGCCTGCGCTACCTGATAAACCAGGCGCACTGCTACCGGACGTACAGCAGGACCGCTGAGGCCGCCGGTTACGTTGCCGAGCACAGGACGCTGACGCTCAATATCAATCTTGGTACCGAGCAGCGTGTTAATCATGGAAATTGCATCCGCACCTGCTGCTTCTACAGCCTTCGCCATCACCACAATATCAGTTACGTTCGGAGAAAGCTTGGCGATAACCATTTTGCCGGTGTTGGCCTTAACAGCACGTACAACCTCAGCAGCTGCTTCCGGCACAGTGCCGAAAACAATACCGCCCTCTTTTACGTTCGGACAGGAGATGTTGATTTCTACTGCATCAACACCGTCTACATCCAGCTTTTTGGCAACAGCGCCGTATTCCTCGGGGGTATGGCCGTAGATGTTGACAATCACAGGTACGTTATATTTTTTCAGCTCAGGCAGAGTGTGCTCCAAGAAGTACTCGCTGCCGGGGTTTTCCAGACCGATGCAGTTCAGCATACCGGACGGGGTTTCTACCGCTCGCTGGCCCTTATTGCCTGCTGCAGGCTCCAGAGATGTACCCTTTACAGTAACAGCGCCAACCTTTTCCAGATCGAGAAAATCGGTAAATTCCAGGCCAAAGCCGAAGGTGCCGGAGCCGGTAGTAACAGGCGTAGCCATCTTCACGCCGGCAATATCAACTGCCAGACGGCCATCATACAATGCTTTTACCATTCTCCTACCTCCTCTGCCCAGAATACCGGACCGTCCTTGCAGACCTTGATTCGCTTGCCAATGCCTTCGCAGGCACAGGACAGGCACGCACCAAGACCGCAGGCCATGTATTTTTCCAGAGATACCTGACATTTTACGCCGGCTTCTAAGCAGGCATTGGCAACTGCGCGCATCATCGGTACAGGACCGCAAACGTATACGCAGTCATAGCCACCCTCTTTCAACAGCTGCGGCAGCAGGGCCATTACAGTACCCTTAGTGCCGACACTGCCGTCATCGGTGGTCAGGTAAATATTTTTGCTGAGGCTTTCATAAAGCTTGGTCCAGAACAATTCCTCGGCACTGCGGCCGCCCATCAGGATATCGGTATTGCCCTCACCGAAGCCCTCTGCCAAAAACAGCAGCGGAGCCAGGCCCAAGCCGCCGCCAACCAGCAGCGGTTTTTTGGCGCTCATATCAAAGCCGTGTCCCAGCGGACCGACGATGCTCAGCTCGTCGCCGCTGCAAACGTCAGCCAGAATATGAGTTGCTTCACCAATGATACGGTAGATCATGGTGATGGTTCCCTCAGCCTTGTTAACTCCTGCTACGCCGAAGGGACGGCGCAGCAGCGGAGCAGTATTCTTGCACACCTTCACGTTGACGAACTGTCCGGGGACAGCCTCCGCAGCGATTTCCGGTGCATAAACATTTATTAATTTTGTCGTACTATTTAAAACTCGTTGACCAATTACCTTGGCACTCGCAATAGTTTTAGACATAATCAATCAATCCTCCCAGGTCAGGTCCTGCAGAGCGGTAACGCGTACAACGCTACGACGACGCATTGCGCTCATAACGTTCAGCAGCTCACGTGCAGTATCCATAGAGGTCAGGCAGGCAATTGCATGCTCTACGGTAGAACGGCGGATCTTGAAGCCGTCACGTTCAGCGTCACGGCCGTGGTTGGTGGTGTTGATAACCATGCCGATACGGCCGCTCTTGATATCATCAATCAGGTTCGGATGACCTTCGCTTACTTTGGTAGCAACCTCAACAGTTACACCGTATTGCTGCAGATATTCCGCAGTACCGTCGGTGGCAATAACAGTGTAGCCCAGCTCTTCAAAGCCGCGGGCAATAGCAACTGCCTCAGGCTTATCCATATCAGCAACGGTAATCAAAATTGCACCCTCGTGCGGTACATTGATACCGGAAGCGATGCAGGCCTTATACAGCGCACGGCTGTACTGATAGTCGCAGGCCATAACCTCACCGGTGGATTTCATTTCAGGTCCAAGGGTGATATCTACGTTGCTCATCTTATTGAAGCTGAATACAGGAGCTTTAACAGCATAGTAGTCCGGGAAGAAGCGTAAACCTGCTTGCAGTCCCTGCTCTTTGAGGCTCATGCCCATTGCGCATCTGGTAGCAACGTCTACCATGGAGATGCCGGTAATCTTGCTCAGGAACGGTACGGTTCTGGAGGAACGCGGGTTAACCTCGATTACATATACATGCTCATCACGAACGATGTACTGAATGTTGATCATGCCCTTAACTTCCAGGCCCAGAGCCATTTTATTGGTGTATTCGATAATGGTGCGGATAACACTTTCGCTCAGGCTGCGCGGCGGATATACGGCGATGGAGTCACCGCTGTGTACACCTGCACGTTCAACGTGTTCCATGATGCCGGGGATTAATACTTCCTTGCCGTCGCAGATAGCGTCAACCTCTACCTCAGTACCCTGCAGGTAATGGTCAACCAGTACCGGATGCTCGTGAGAAGCCTTAACAGCGTAGGTCATGTAGTTGCGCAGCTCGTCATCGTTATAAACGATTTCCATAGCACGGCCGCCCAGTACGTAGGAAGGACGAACCATGGTCGGATAACCAACATTGTGGGCAGCAACCAGCGCACCCTCGGTATCGAATACGGTGTGGCCCTGCGGACGCGGGATATCGCAGCTTGTCAGAAGCTCATCGAAACGTTCACGGTCCTCAGCGCGGTCGATGCTGTCAACGGAGGAGCCCAGAATCTTCACGCCTGCGCGGGAGAGCGGGCCTGCCAGATTGATAGCGGTCTGACCACCGAATTGAACAATAACGCCTTCCGGTTTTTCTTTGTCGATAACGTTGAGAACATCCTCAACAGTCAGCGGCTCAAAGTACAGTTTATCGGAAATGTCGAAGTCAGTGGAAACGGTTTCCGGGTTGTTGTTGATGATAATGGTTTCATAACCCATTTCCTTCAACGCCCATACGCAGTGTACGGAGCAGTAGTCGAATTCTACGCCCTGACCGATACGAATAGGACCGGAGCCGAGTACAACTACTCTCTTTCTGTCGCTTACTTCAACCTCATCCTCGGTTTCGTAGCAGGAGTAGTAGTACGGGGTTGCAGCTTCAAATTCCGCAGCGCAGGTATCAACCATTTTGTAGGTCGGCAGAATGCCGTTAGCCTTACGCATATCGCGGATTTCAAACTCAGTCTTGCCTACGCGTTTACCGATAACAGCATCGGCAAAGCCCATTCTCTTAGCCTTGCGCAGCAGGCTCGGAGTCAGCTCGTGAGTTTCCAGAGCTTTTTCCATTTTAATGATGTTTTGGATTTTGGAGAGGAACCACAGGTCAATCTTGGTGATATCGTGAATCTCTTCCAGAGTAATACCGCGGCGGATAGCCTCAGCAACAACGAAGCAGCGCTCGTCATCAATGCGTTTGATGCGGTCATGGATCTCTTCATCGCTCAAAGCCTTCAGTTCAGGCATTTCCAGATGATTGAGGCCGATTTCCAGGCAGCGAACTGCTTTCAGCATAGAAGCTTCAAAGCTGCGCTCAATTGCCATAACCTCACCGGTAGCCTTCATCTGAGTGCCCAGGGTGCGGTCAGCGGTTACGAATTTATCGAACGGCCAACGCGGGAATTTCAGTACGATATAGTCAATGGTAGGCTCGAAACAAGCCTTAGTCTTTTTGGTAACAGCGTTTTCGATTTCGTCCAGGTTGTAGCCGACAGCGATTTTGCTGGTAACCTTAGCAATCGGATAACCGGTAGCTTTGGAAGCCAGTGCGGAAGAACGGCTTACACGCGGGTTAACTTCGATTACATAGTAGTTTTCGGAGTACGGGTCGAGAGCCAGCTGTACGTTACAGCCGCCAACTACGCCCAGCTCACGCACGATATCGATAGAAGCCTGACGCAGCAGCTGTACTTCTTTATCGCTCAGAGTCTGTGCCGGAGCCACAACGATGGAGTCACCGGTGTGTACGCCAACAGGATCCAGGTTTTCCATAGAGCAGACAGTAATGCAGTTATCAGCAGCGTCGCGGATTACTTCGTATTCGATTTCCTTCCAGCCGGCGATGCTGCGTTCAATCAGGCATTGACCGATGGGGCTGTAGCCCAGGCCCTTTTGCACGATATCAATCAGCTCTTCCTCGTTTTCAGCAATGCCGCCGCCGGTACCGCCGAGGGTATACGCAGGACGGACAATCAGCGGATAGCCGATTTCCTTGCCGAAGTCGCAAGCAGCTTCAATGGTTTCTACGATGGTGCTTTCAGGAATCGGCTGATGGATTTTCTCCATAGTTTCCTTGAACATTTCGCGGTCTTCACCACGTTTGATTGCACTGATCTGAGTGCCCAGCAGACGAACGTTGTATTTGCTCAGAATGCCTTGCTCTTCCAGTTTCATAGCCATGTTCAGGCCAACCTGACCGCCAAGTGTTGCCAACAGGGAATCAGGATGCTCACGTTTGATAATTTTTTCAATGAATTCAACGCTGATAGGTTCAACATATACACGGTCAGCCACATGCACATCAGTCATAATGGTTGCAGGGTTACTGTTAATCAGTACAACCTCCAGGCCTTCTTCCTTCAGAGCACGGCAAGCCTGGGTGCCTGCATAGTCAAACTCTGCTGCCTGACCGATAATAATAGGGCCGGAGCCGATAACGAGAACCTTTTTAATATCTTTAAGTTTCGGCATAATTAACGACCCTCCATCATATCAACAAAATGTTTAAACAAATAATCATGATCACCAGGGCCGGGGCAGGCTTCCGGATGATATTGAACGGTAAAGGTAGGATGCTTGGTGTATTCCAGGCCTTCGATAGTACCGTCGTTCATGGAAATGTGGCTGATGTTGATGCCCTTGCCTTCCAGAGATTTTTCATCTACAGCATAGCCGTGATTTTGTGCGCTGATGTAGATGCGGCCGGTTGCCAGGTATTTTACCGGTTGGTTGATACCGCGATGGCCGAATTTCATTTTATAGGTATCAGCACCGTTAGCCAAAGCCATGAGCTGATGACCGAGGCAGATACCGAAGATCGGTTTCTTGCCGATTAATTTCTTAATGTTTTCAATAACCTCAGGCAAATCCTTCGGGTCGCCAGGGCCGTTGGACAGGAAGATACCGTCCGGGTCGCATGCCAGTACCTCTTCTGCGGTAGCGGAAGCAGGGAATACTGTCAGGCGGCAGCCAAAGGCTTCAATGGATTTCAGGATATTGCGTTTAATACCGAAGTCCATAACAGCTACATGCAGCTTGCCCTCGCCCATGGTGTAAACCTCGGGAGTGGTAACCTGCTCAACCTGGTTGTGTACTGCCGGTAAAGCCAGCAGCTTCTGTACTTCCTCTTCAGGCATTTCTGCCGGAACGATTACGCCCTGCAGTACGCCGTGATTACGGATTTTACGGGTGATAGCACGTGTATCGACACCTGCTAAGGTCGGAATATCCTGTTCAATCAGGAAGTCCTCCAGGCTCTGCTCATTGCGCCAGTTGCTGGGGCAATCGCACAGCTCGCCGATAACGAAGCCCTGGAAGAAGCATTTCTTGCCTTGGTTAAACAGCGGGTTGCAGCCATAGTTGCCTACCAGCGGATAGGTCATTACTACAATCTGACCGCAGAAGGATGGGTCGGTCAAGGTCTCCTGGTAACCGCTCATGCCGGTGGTGAATACAACCTCACCTACAGCATTGCGTTTGCCACCATACAGAGTGCCTTCAAAAACGCTGCCGTCTTTTAAAACTAATTTTCCTTTTCTTACTTTTTCGTGCATACTACACCATCCCTCATTACAAAATTACCGTGCAGCATAGTAGCAACAGCCTTACCGGTGCAAGCCTTGCCTTCGTACGGGGTGAATTTGCCGCGGGTATAGAATTTGGAGCTGTCAACAGTCCATTTTTTATTCAGGTCCATAATAGTGATATCAGCAACGCTGCCTTCTTTCAGAGTACCGCCGGCAAGCTTGAACAGCTTAGCAGGCTCACAGCTCATTTTGCTGATGATAGTATTCAGGTCAAATACGTGGGTGTGATATAAGTCAGTCAGCATTACTGCCAAAGAGGTTTCCAGACCGCAGAAGCCGTTCGGAGCATAACGGAATTCAACATCCTTTTCTTCCGGTGCGTGCGGGGAGTGGTCGGTAACGATAGCGTCAACTGTGCCGTCCAGAACAGCCTCACGCATAGCCTGTACGTGGTCTGCACTGCGCAGCGGCGGGTTAACGCGGGTTGCGGAATTGTAATCTGCGCAAGCCTCATCAGTCAGAGTCAGATGATGTACGGTTACTTCACTGGTAACATTTACGCCGCGTTTTTTAGCCTGGCGGATGATATCGATAGCACCCTTGGAGGCAACGTGGCAGATGTGTACATGTGCGCCTGTGTATTCAGCGATGATGCAGTCACGTGCAACAGCGATATCTTCGCTGATTGCCGGTACGCCCGGTACGCCGATACGTGCGGAAACAGCGCCTTCATGCATGTAGCCTTCGGAATCCAATTCTGGATCAATCGCATGGCACAGCAAAGGTTTGTCAAAAGCAGTTACATATTTGGCAGCCAGCACCATCAGACGGGAGCTCTTTACATAGTGGCCGTCATCAGAGAAGCCCATAGCGCCTTTTTCTGCCATGTCACCCATCTCTGCCAGCTCTTCGCCCTTTTCGCCCTTGCTGATTGCGCCGATAACTTCAACGTTAGCGTAGCTTTCCTCGCGAGCGCGTTCTTTAATACCGCTTACTACGATGGAGGTATCAATGACAGGCTTGGTATTAGGCATGCAGGCAACGGTGGTTACACCGCCGGCAGCAGCAGCCTTGGTACCGCTGATAATATCTTCTTTAGCTTCCAGACCGGGCTCACGCATATGAGTGTGTACGTCAATCAGACCAGGAGTTACTACGAGGCCGGTTGCATCAAAAATCTCGTCAGCTGCTTCGGCAATATCCTTGCCCAAAGCTTTAATTTTGCCATCCTCAACGAGGATATCCATTACAGCATCTAATTTTTGGCTGGGGTCTACTACCCTGCCGTTTTTAATCAATGTTTTCAATGTGTTTACCTCCTGTCAAAGTCAAGAATAAGAGTGCCATACGTACAGCTACGCCGTTTTGTACCTCAGTACGGATTGCGGCGTTATCGCAGTAACCAACCTCCCAGGAGATTTCCAGACCACGGTTCATTGGGCCGGGATGCAGCACGGTTACGTCAGGCTTAGCCAGTTTCAGGCGGTTTTCGTTAATACCGAAGATACGTGCATATTCACGCGGAGACGGGAACAGGCCCTTTTGCTGACGCTCCAGCTGAATACGCAGGATATCGATTACGTCAGCGCCTTCGATTGCTTCTTCAACGCGTTTGTGTACGGTAACGCCAAGAGAAGCGATGTCGTGCGGCAGCAGAGTCATAGGACCTGCAACGTGTACCTCAGCGCCCATTTTAGTCCAGGCAGCAATATTGGTGCGGGCAACACGGCTGTAGAGAATATCGCCGATAATTGCCATTTTCAAACCCTTCAGGTTTTTGCCCTGCTCACGGATAGTAAACATATCCAGGAAGCCTTGAGAAGGATGTGCGTGTGCGCCATCGCCGGCGTTGATGATTACAGGGTCTGCAACCTTAGCAGCATATGCTGCAGCGCCTTCAATGGGGTGACGCATAACAATCGCATCACAAGCCATGGATTGTACAGTCAGGATGGTGTCGCGCAGGCATTCACCTTTGACAACACTGGAAGAGGATGTAGTGATGTTTACTACATCGGCACCCAGATATTTGCCTGCCAGCTCGAAGGATGTACGGGTACGTGTACTGGGCTCATAGAACAGATTGATGATAGATTTACCGCGCAGTGAGGGCACCTTTTTGATATCCCTCTTCATAATCTTCTTCATTTCCTCAGCTGTTTTCAAAACCAGCTCGATTTCCTCAACGCTGAGGCTTTCCAGATCCAGTATATCTCTGCCACCCAGAGATACATTTGATTTAGCCATTAGCTTTACCTCCTGTTTTTTATAATAAAATTGCATAATAAAAGGCCTTCTCATCCCATGATGGTGCAAAAAGGCCTTAGGTTTCATAATAACTTATACCTTGCAGTCTCACAGGACCAATTTAAAGGTGCAAATTGATTGTATATATTTTACACCTTAATGAAGAATACGTCAAATATTTCGAGGTAAAATCTTGGCAGGATTTTTTTACTTATAGTATAATAAAGAAGATTAAAAATTAGCGAGGTACTTATGCGAAACACCATTATAGATAATATGCGTGGCATCTGCATGCTTGGCGTCATCGGTATTCATATCGGCAGCCTGGCACTTGCCCCCAACAACTTTACTCTTTACTTATTACTGGAGATTTTAAGCCGTTACAGTGTCCCCTCCTTTTTCTTTATCTCCGGCTACGGCCTGGCCTGTACGGATAAAGGCCTTTTAAGCGGCAGCCGGCTGAACTATATCGACTTTATGAAGAAGCGTCTGCGGGGAGCAGGCCTGCCTTACATCAGCTGGTCGCTTTTTTACATGCTCTACTTCTGGCTGATTCTGCCACCGGGCTTCGTCAGCTGGAATCCGCTGCATGTGGCCTATGTTTTATTCTTCGGCCTGAGCTGCTACCATTTGTATTTTATGGTCATCCTGCTGTGGTTTTATGCAAGCTATCCGCTCTGGCGCCGGCTTCTGCGTATAATTATACATCAAAACATACCGTTTATGCTAGTGCTTTTATTCATTTTCCAGCTTGCTTTCAACTGGTGGACAACGCATCCAGGCTTGAACACAGCGGGTTGGAGCGTCTTGGCTAAAAATTTCTTTGATTATCGCCTCAACTATCTTCCCTTGCATTATTTGCTTATTTTTATAAGCGGCGGCCTGGCAGCCTGCTATTGGGAAAAGTTCGTCGCACTTCTGCGCAGATACAGTGTAATTGTCTGCCTGATTTTTGCGGCAAGCGTTGTCTGGGACGTGCAAAGCTGTTACGAAGCAGTTACTGACAAAGGCTACACGCTGATTGATCTGGCCAATACCTATCACCAGCTCAGCCCGCAGGGACTCTGCTACACCGTAGGCTCGCTGCTCTTCTTCTGCCTGGCACTGGATTGGCTGGAGCGCAAGGCGCAGGCAAAAGCACATACAGAGGCTCCCAACGCACTGCAATCTATCCCTCAAGCAACATCGCAAACAGAGGCTCCCAATGCACTGCAATCTATCCCTCAAGCAGCATCGTATACAGAGACTCCCAATGCACTGCAATCTATCCCTCAAACAGCATCGTATACGGAGGCTCCCCTTGTCGTCGCAAGCGACATTAGCACGACCAACAGCTTGTCGCCGCGCAAGCTCACGACAAGCTGGGGCTTAGCGTCGGGGAGCTGTCACCGCAAGGTGACTGAGAGGGGTTCCCTCGCCAACCTCCTCTATAAAGCCATCAGCATCCTTTCCGCCTACTCCATGCTCATCTACTTTGTGCATCCGCTGCTTTTGGACTGGCTCAGCAGCGCCTATAACCATTTCGGCATTATCATGACCGTTAAAAAGGTAGCACTGTCCTACGTATTGCTGGTGCTCGGCTCGCTGGCCCTCAGCATCCTGCTGACGAAGGCATTTGAAAAATGCAGTACGGCGAAGCTGCTGTTTACCGGCAAACGGTGAATTCAATACATAGCAAAAAGACGTTGCGTGCTTTTTGAGCACACAACGTCTACTTTTTTTGCCATTTTAAATTTTACAGCTGAGCCTTCATTAATTTCTTATATACCTCAACGCCAGGCTGGTCAAATGCATCCACATCCGCCAGCTCTCCCTCATAGGCAATCGTCAGCATCAAAAAGTACATCAGCTGGCCAAGATAATACTCATTCAGCTTCGGCAGCGTAAAGCGCGCATTGTAACGGTTATCACCCGTCAGCGCCGCTTCATTGGCATTCAGCGCCGCTTTAAGAGCCTTCGCCATATCCATTCCCTCGTACTTATCGAAGAACGGTACATCGGCAAAGGGATTATGCAAAATTGCCTCCTCCTCAGGGTTGGCAACCTCCAGGAACTGCACCACCTTATTCAGACGGCCGTCCTGATGCTGCTGCGTCTGCGCATGCATATCCGTCGTCCCGACAGCAACAATCGGCGTTCTGCCGTAGTAAACAGTTTCACCCTCACGGTTGCAGCGCTTGCCAAGCGATTCCGCCAGCAGCTGCACATACCATTCGCTCAAGGATTTCAGGCGCATACTGTACGGCATGAACACTTCTATATCACGTCCGCGCTCATAGGCCATGAATTTGAGCAAGGCGTTGAGCAGCGCAGGATTCTCCGCAAGCTCTGCCTGCTGGCAATAGATATCCATATCACGCGCGCCACGCAAAAACTCTTCGATATCACCACCCAAGGCAGCCATTGTAACAAGGCCGGGGTCCGTCATAATGCTGAAGCGGCCGCCGATGCCCTCCTTGATATCAAAGCGCTCCCAACCGAATTTTTCCGCCAGCTGCAGCAGCGGTGCATATTCAATCGGCGCCTGCAAATCGGTAACCACCGTGCAGTCAAGGTCAATGTCAGCGTTTTTAGACAGATTGTCATAAAAATACGTAAAGGCCGAAATAGTTTCCAGCGTAGTGCCGGATTTAGAAATCGGCACCAGCATAATCTTTAGCTTTTTACCCTGCTCGGCACTGTTCATAGCCAGACGGCGCATCTTGAACAGCAAGCTGTTGCAGTCCACCGGGTCAAGATTATTGCCAGAGAAATAAATAAACGGCTGCCCCTGACGCAAGGTTGCACTGGTGTTCCAGTGATAACCGCCAAAGGCATCAAATAAAACCTTGTTCCCCAAATAAGAACCGCCTACACCCAAAAAGATTACGACATCCTTACTGCGCAGATGCTTGCTGTAGTGCATCAGCTTGATAATCGACTGCTCCGTATTGGGATTGCCCTCGGCAATATACGGCATACGTGGAAAATAAACATGCTCAGGCGTGCCGTCCTTAGATAAATGCTTCTTGGCAAAGCCGCTGCGGCGCAGCTCGCACACAGCCTTATCGGCTGCCGCTCCCTGCTGCACAAGTGCCTGCTCTACCTCCTGCGGCTGCAATCTGCCTGCTCCCAGCATATTATTGAAATCAAAAACAATTCCGCTGGGCATCACAATTCTATAATCCACCATACACACTCCTAAATATCAGTTGCAAAAATGCACGTATGCTATTGTAGCATATCAGCACTGCAAAATCTATTGCCAAAGCAAATTGCAGTTTGCCGTATGGTAACAGCAATACTTTATTTTACCTCTACCAACTCAATATGGAAGTTCAGTTCCTTGCCGGCCATTTCATGGTTAGCATCAAAAGTAATGTTGGTGTCGTCCTTTTCGGTTACCAACACAGGCACCGGCTGACCGAATTGGTTCTGCAGGTAAACTCTCTGGCCAACGGTCAGGTTTTCAGAACCCGGCAGCTGGGCAATCGGCATGGTGAAGATAGCCTTCGGATCAGCTTCGCCGTATGCTTCTGCCGGCAGCAGATGGATGTCAACCTCAGCGCCGACCTCCAGGTCTGCAACAGCTGCATCAAAGCCTTTAATCATCTGGCCTGCGCCGCAAACAAATTCCAACGGCTCACCACGGTCATAGGAAGAATCAAATTGCTTGCCGTCATTAAAGGTACCTTTATAGTGTACGCGACAGGTTTTTCCTACATTACGTCCGGTTAATTCATTGCTCATTATTAAATCACCTCATAAAAATTTTTGATATATAGCCTGCATAAGCGTATATCAGTCACAATTATGTATATTATACTATAAATTTCGCCTTATTTCACCTAAAAAAAACGGCAGCCGGTTAAATTCCGACTGCCATAATTATTTTCGGCTCTGCGCAGCAGCGCTTCTATTCACCTTCCTGCAGAAAGATACTGCCTCATCAGACCCTTAAAGCCCTGCTTTTTGAAGTCCTTCAACGGCAAAAATTCAATTTCAACACTGTGATTAGCATATTCAGACCTCATTTCATTGAACTCTTCCACAGTCATATCTGTTTCCTGCGAAGCATCTGCCTCGCTTCTGCAGGTCATGTTACGGTAAACGCCAAGGCCGTCATCCTTCGGCCAAGTAAAATAAAGCTCATAGCATCCAAGGCTGCCGTCAGGCTGCAAACGCTCAACAGCAAGCACCTGATGCGAAATGCCGGTGCCGCCTCGTGTCACCAAGTTGTCATTTGCCATAAGCTGCAGGCTGCTGCGGCTCCAGCCCTCCGCAACGTATTTCACGCTGCCGTCCGCAAAGGTGTAAATCGCATAAATCTCCTTACCGTAATGCCCCACGCCGCGTTTTTGGCTAATCCAACCGATAAGCAGCTCCGGAACACCGTCGCCGCTGATATCCTGTAGCGTGTAGCCAAGCTGCTGCAGGGCCGCCTCCCGATTGGCGAAATCCCGCACCTCGCAGATGCCTGTTCTTCCCTGCTCCGGCAGGTTATCACTATTACCATTGGCGATAAATTCATAAACGCCATCCACAACATTCGCATATTCCTGCTCGTAGAATGGTACAGCTTTGGCAGCGGCCTCCGCCTTAGGCAGATTCATCTGCGGTAATACGGCATTTTTCTCTGTGCCGTAACCGGCAAACGCCACCAGAAGCATTGCCAGACACATGCTCTTAAACAGCTTCCGCTTCATTACGCCACCTCCTGTCAAAAGATGTTTTAGCAAAAATTGCTTTGTCCTTTACTTTGCTTAATGAACGTCATGCTCGCAGTAAATAATTTCCGAAATCACCTCTTTAGAATCCAATTTCACATAAAAGCTCTTGTGCAGGAATTTTTGCCCTCTTGCGTTATAGGCATATTTCAACCAGCCGATCATATGATGCGTATCAGAACGGCCTCCGCCAATATAATCATCCTCCCAGCCGTTCATTTTCAGGTAACCGTCCAAACGAATCTGGCTGTCAGTATTAAGCAGCTGGCCGACAGCATAGCCTGCCATCATGCCATGAAGCTTATTGATTTTCACCTCACTAACTCTATTTTTTGCCGAATCTATATAGAACAGACGCGGTCCGACCTGCAGCTTCTTATCGGCATAGGTGATAGTATCATCCGTATTCTGTTCCACAGGCCCCGGGTAATAGGCACCTGAAGCAAAAATCTCGGGATCCATAATCCAATCTGCCTCCAGGGCAGCATTAAAGCGTCCTTCTGCGCTGGCAGCTTTCGGTGTTACATCAAGATATTTGCTTGCCATAAAACCAACATGGCCTTTTTCAGTAGTGCCAAGAAGCCATGTGTATTCACTGTTTTCCACATTCACAACTCTGCTTACATAAAATTTATCTCCCCTTTGCAGCATGGTGATAACATCACAGTCGGTATTAGGCTGTGTTCTGACATTAACATCGGTTGCGTTGCAATATACTTCCAGCGGCCAGCCGGGATAAGACCTGAGCTCGTTGGCCAAATAAGCTGTGTTGACCTCGGCAAAGGCAGTGTTGGCAAATATTGCCAGACCAAGCGCTGCGCTTAAGAATAATTTCTTTTGCATATCCATCCCTCCTATTCCTGCCATCTGCGTTACGGGCAGTTGTTTTCCTGATTATATTTTAGCGTGAAAATAAGCAAAGCGCCCCACCCGAATGCGTGAATTCGGGTAGGGCGAGAGGGATTTGGGGGGGAGGAAAGGGGATATTTTTATGCCTCATCAAGCTCCTGCAAGCGTTTCAGCCATCTTGTAACAGCGCCACTTTCGATAAATTCTAATAACGCACCATCACAAAAGCGCTCTGCCCTAAGAGAAGCTATCAGTAAAGCCAATATGCATTGAGCATCTAATCCAGAAGCATCGGCTTTCATCATGGAATCATAACCCCATTCTATGCCATTAGCATTAAGAATATCTGCATATTTACTCGGTACTATCTCATCACTTTCTTTGGCAAATTTATAGATATCATCTGCCAACTTCTTAACCGTTATAGAATAAATGACGAAAGGAAGGTGCATCGGTCTTTCCGAAGAACCATCATTTTCCTTATCACAATTCCATTCACCAACATTATCATTTTCCAAAAGATTGATATATTTTGTCAACGCAGAGTATTTTTTCATCACACTTTATCCCTCTTCCAATCTTTCCACACTATCATAGCACTACAATTCATTTTTATTGTCTATATTATACCATAATCCCCCGAAAACTTTCTTGCCTCATATACCATTTTCAACAATTCAGTGTATAATTAAAGCATAAATAATTTTTCAGAAACGGAGAATCCTCACATGAAATGCTTACTCATTAAAAACGCGGACGTATACGCTCCCCACCCCCTCGGAATAGTCGACATCCTGATCATCAATGACAAAATCGCCAAAATAGGCCAACAGCTTGCAGCACCGCAAGGCTTAGACTGCCAAATTCTTGACGCCCAAGAGCGCAAGACAGTCCCCGGTTATGTTGACCAGCACGTACACATCATCGGTGGCGGCGGTGAATCCGGTCCCTACAGCCGTACACCGGAAATCAACCTCAGCGAGCTGACAAAGGTTGGCATTACTACCGTAGTAGGCGTTTTGGGCACAGACGGCACCTCCAGACACAACGAAAGCCTGCTGGCCAAGGCCAGAGGCCTGACTCACGAAGGCATCACCGCGTACATGCTCACCGGCTCCTACGAAATCCCCCTGCACAACATGACCGGTGATGTGCGCCGCGACATCATCCTGATTAACGAATGCCTTGGCATCGGCGAGGTTGCCTTATCCGACCACAGAAGCTCGCAGCCTACTCGCGAGGAGCTGGAAAAGGTGCTTACGCAGGCTCGCCTGGGCGGTATGCTTTCCGGCAAGGCCGGCGTTGTGCAGTTCCACATGGGCGTAGGCAAGCGTGGCATGGATGTCCTGCTGGCGATTGTACGCGAAACAGAAATCCCCGCACGCCATTTTATCCCCACCCACGTCAACCGTGCCTTCCATCTTTTTGAGCAGGCCAAGGAGTTTGCCCGCTTAGGCGGTTATGTGGATATCACCTCCGGCATCAGGGAGCAGGACGGCTTCCCCGCCTGCGTCAAACCCAGTGACGCCATCAAGATTCTTTACGAAGAAGGCGTGCCGATGGACAGAGTCACCATGAGCTCGGATGCCAACGGCTGCATGAGCGTAACGCTTCCCGACGGCAGCCAAAAGCAGCTTGCCGTTTCGCCGGATTCCTTCCAGGAGGAGGTTAAGGATGCTCTGCTTGCAGGCGTTCCCACGGAGGTTGTAGCAAAGGTTGTCAGCAGCAATCCGGCGCAGGCCAACGGTCTGTATCCGCAAAAGGGCTGCCTGCAGACCGACAGTGACGCCGATCTGATTATTTACAGCGACAGCTATGACGTAGACACCGTAATCGCCAAAGGCCGAATCATGGTGGCAGCAGGCGAAGCGCTTGTTAAAGGTACCTTTGAAAAATAAACATTGTAACGAAAAATCCCCTGCACAAGCCTCTGCTTATGTAGGGGATTAATTTTTTATGATATTTTTCGTTATAGCTTGACGCACTCAGGCCGCCGCTTATCTGGCAACAGAAAGCTGCTGCTGCATCAGCGGAATCATTTCCTCGATAGTTTCATATGCCAGCTCATGATTTACATACTGCGGCTGAACGCACTGCAAAATCTGCTTTGCTGCCGTTGTAGTAAACGGCTTATGCAAGTCAATCGCCGCAATATGACGCCAAATAGCTTCCGCACTCGAATTAGCCGGCACCTTGCGTTCAAAGCTGCGCAAATACTTGCCGGAAAGCGAGCAGGAAAGATGCACGCCCTTAATTAGCTCAGCATACGGACCGAGCTTGTCCACCGTGCGGCAGACAAAATCCGCTGCCTCCGCCTCCGTGCGCAGACGCGGATTCGTATTCATCAGGTGACCGGTATCAAGCATAATGCCGACGTTTTTGCGTTCAATGCGCTCAAAGAAAAACTTCACCTTGCGCGCATCCGTCAGGCGCAGACCGGGCCACCACAAATTCTCAAACAGCACCGTAACATTGGCAGGAATCTCATCTGCCACAGCATTAAAAACATCTGCCGAAGCAGCCAATACCTCACGGTCATCGTAACGGAAATCAAAGGTAAAGATCGTTTCGGTATCAGCCTCCGCCACATGCCACACCAGATATTCCGGCTTCTGCGAAATGGCAGCGCAGATATTACGGCGGATTACAGCCAGCCATTCATCACAGCTCATGGCTGTCTTAAAATATGTCTGGCGTTCGTGAATACTGCGGAACTGCTGCTGCAGGCGTTTGGCCTTTCTCAGCCAGAAATCCATCCAGTACGGCCAATAATTCAAATGTGCGCCAATAGTCAGCTCCTTGTAATCAGGGAATGTTTCCGGATCTCTGTAAACAAACTGTTCAATACCGTCAACACCCAGCTGCTGCACTAAATCAGCCAAGGTCATGTTTTTACACTTAAGCTCATCTTCATACCAATCAATCGGACAATAATTAATCAAATGCTTAGTCATTTCTCACCCTTCTTTGCTACATACTGCACGCTCTCAGCGTTTGCTCTAACTGTGCTACCGGCAAATAGCTTGAAATTCTTGTTTCATAAAAAAACTGCGGCGGTAACGCTGCAGTCATAATTTAGCTCACGCAAGCAGCACTACTGAAATACTAAAGATGGTTTTACCATCCTTCCTTTCACCTGTACATCGCAAGCTTGCGGAAAAAACTTTTGGGCATAGGCACTCTGACTAAGCTCATCGCCAGGGCAGCATCTTGTGAGGATATGCGCTGCCAAGCTCACATTACAGTTGCGGTACAGTACCAGATTCGCACTGGTTTTCCTTCTGCTCAAAGCATATTAAGTTTTTATTGTCTTGCTTTCTTTATTTGACGAAAGCTGTGTAATAGTAATATCTACTATTTATAGCACAATTAGTATATCATTAATCAGCTTTTTTGGCAATAGAATTATGAAATTTTTTCCACATCTGTACTGCAGAAATAATAAACTCCCGCAAGCACGATGCTTGCGGGAGTTTGTTGTTGAATATGCGCCATGACGCAGACAAGGCTTTAGCGACAGTTTTAATAAAACAGGACTTTAGCGACAGACTGTAATTGGTACAAGTGCAGGCAGCCCATTACTGCACGCAAACTCATCCGCCTGCACGCGGAACACATCCGCCAACAGTTTAGACGTAACAATTTCTTTAGGCTCACCGCTGACTACGAGGCGTCCTGCCTTGATAACGGCAACGTAATCGGCGTACTGAATGGCATGGTTCAAATCATGGATAACCATAACCACAGTCAGTCCCAGCTCTTTGTTGAGCTTGTCAAGCAGCTGCATAACCTCCAGCTGGTGACAGATATCAAGATAGGTCGTAGGCTCGTCGAGCAGCAGTACCTGCGGTCTTTGTGCCAACGCCATCGCTATCCAGGCGCGCTGACGCTCGCCGCCGCTCAGCGTGTGCAGAAGGCGGTGGCTCATCGACGTCATATTGGTCTGCTCCAAGGCCCAGGCGACGTGCTGTGCATCATCCTTATCCCCGCGCCCTAAAAAGCTGCGATGCGGGAAGCGTCCCATTTCAACCAAATCCTGCACCGTCAAATCCGTAGGCGCAACCGGTGACTGCGTCAAAATTGCCAGGCAGCGGGCAAACTCGCGGTGCGACAGGCTATGGATATCCTTGCCCAGGAAGCTGATGCTGCCCTTAGCGCACGGCAAGATACGGGCAATCGCCTTCAGCGTTGTACTTTTGCCGCAACCGTTGGGGCCAATGATAGCAGTAATCTTGCCCTCAGGAATCGCCAGCGACAAATCATGGATGATTGTTTTTTTGTTAATTGCTATATCAATATGCGTTGCCTCTAAAACAGCTTTAAAGGGCGCTGCATTATTTTGTGTCATCAGATTTCCCTCCTTAACAGGAATAAAAAGAAGGGCGCGCCCAAAAAGGCCATAATAATACCAACAGGCAGTTCAATCGGCGCAAAAATTACACGCGCAAAGGTATCACTGAGCGTAACAATGGCAATGCCCAAAAGTGCGGAGGCAGGCAGCAGAAAGCGGTAGTCGCTGCCTATCAGCAGTCGCGCCGCATGCGGCACCACAAGGCCGACAAAGCCCAGCAGGCCGACAACGCTGACAGCGCTGGCTGCGAGCAAGGCTGCAATAGCCGTAAGGATAATGCGCGTTACCTCAACATTGACGCCAAGACCACGCGCCATCTCATCACCCAGCTGCAGGATGTTCAGATAAGCGGCACTGGCAAGCGCCAGAATCAGGCCGATAACAGCATATGGCAGAATAATATTTACATGCGGCCAGCTGCGTGCGGCAAGACCGCCTACCATCCACATTAAAGCGCCATGCACTCTGTCACTGTAAAAAATCATCAGGCCGCTGATACCTGCACCCAAAAAGGCAGATACCGCAACACCGGCCAAAATAATACGCACCGGCTTGATGCCGTTTTTCCACGCTAAAATATAAATGCAGACAGCAGCCAGCATCGCACCGATGAAGGCAACAGGCGTAATCAGATATTCCATCGCCGGAAACAAAATCATTATTACAACACCTGCCAGTCCTGCGCCGGAGCTGATGCCGATAATATGCGGATCTGCCAGCGGATTACGCATAATCGCCTGCAGAATTGCACCGGAAAGCGACAGGTTGATGCCGACCAAGGCACCGACGATGGTGCGCGGCATACGGATGTTCCAGATAATCTGACTGCGCGGATCATTACCGGGATTAAGCAGAATATCGGTAATCTCCTTAATGCTGATAATGCTGGAGCCTTTTGTTAAGCTCAAAAAGCTGCCCAATACTGCCAAGAACAAAAATATCACAAGAATAGTAATACGCCATTTAGTACGGCCGATACCAAAATGCTCCGTCTGCTCTGCAGACTGCTTATTTTCCATTAGTAAAGACCTCCGGATAAACCTGCTGTGCCATAAACTTTACAGCCTCAGGATAGCGCAGGCCGGGGTTAATTAAGAACAGCTTTTCCGGCAGCACATATACTCTGCCTGCTTTTACAGCCGGCAGACTGTTCCATGCGGGGTTATTTTTAAAGTCGGTGCGCAGACGGTTTTCAATTTCCTCAGGCTTGCCCATAGAGGTAATAAAGATAATTTCCGGGTTCTGCTCTACCAGTGTTTCCATGCTGTAAGGAGTTTTATTGGATTTTCCCTTGAGCGCTGCAGCAGCAACGTTTTCAAAGCCCAGGATATCGCTTACACAGCCGGCAATGCTGTGCGAGCCTTCTACCGTAACGGCGCTGGCTGTTGCATGCATAATAACGATGCGTTTCTTTTCCTTAGGCAGCTTACCGGTAACGGCGGCAACCTGTTTATCCAACAGCTCATTTTCCTTTTGGGCCTTATCCTGCGTACCATAAATATCGCCCAAGGTTTTGATGGTACCCTTTACATCCTCAAAGGTTTGGGTATCAAACTCCACTACGTTGATTTTGTTGGATTGCAGCATCGGGATAAATTTATCATGCTGATTTTTGCTGGCCAGAACCAGATCAGGCTTCAGGCCCACAAGCGCTTCCATATTAATATTGTAGACCATGCCTACCTCCGGCACAGACTTCATAGATTCGGGAATCTTGCCTACCTTAGAGCTGGCGCGACCGACAACGGTGCCGCCGACAGCCTCAATCATACTCAAATATGAAGGGCTGAGGCTTACCACTCTTTCAGGCTTTTTGGCAAGCAAAACCTGTCTGCCTGCAGCATCGGTAAGCTGCAGATAAGCCTTGTCACTGCCAGTCTGCGTTCCTACACCGCCGCAACCGGCAGCAAGCAGCATAGCCGCACATAATAGACCACAAGCAATTTTTTTCAAGAACATGTTAATCACCTCATACTCATCTTACATTGCCCAAGTCCCAAACTTTGGCAATATATATAACTCTCTGATAAAAAAAGCTTAATAATATCGCCCTCATAATAGCACAAATCAGAAGTGTAGTCAATGAAAGTTGCTAAGAAGCGCTCATAATAGTATAATAAAATAATAAGCTTGTTATAACAAAGGAGTAGAAATATTATGGAAATCAATGCAATGATTAACCGCATAAATGCATTAGCCAAAAAGAAAAAAAACTCCGGTCTGACGCCGGAGGAGCTGGCAGAGCAAAAGGAGCTGTACAAGGAATATCTGTCCAACATCCGCAGCCAGTTGAAGGCACAGCTCGATAATATTGAAGTAGTCGACGAGCTGCCGGATAAAAAACAGCTGCACTGATGGCTGCTATCCTGTCGCCATCCATGCTGGCCTACGAGGACGATTTTCTGCTGATTATCGATAAACATGCAGGCATGCTGGTACACCCCACCGTCAGCGAGCGTGGCACTACACTCTACGATTATGTAAAGGCATATTATGAAGCCAACGGCATTAATGCCGGTATACATCCCGTATCGCGCTTAGACCGCAACACCTCCGGCCTCGTTATTTTTGCCAAGGAGCCTGTTGTACAGCACTGGCTTAGTCAGCAGCAGGTTGAAAAGGAATATCTGGCACTGGCCTGCGGACGCTTTGAACACAGCGAAGGTATTATCGAAGCACCTATTGCCCGCAAGGACGGCAGTATCATCGAACGCTGCGTTGATTACGAACGCGGCAAATACGCCAAAACAGCCTACGAGGTTTTGGCAGCCTACACCAGCTGCACGCTGCTCAAGGTCCGTCTTTTCACCGGACGCACGCATCAGATACGTGTCCACCTTGCTTCCATCGGCCATCCGCTCGTAAACGACAATCTTTACGGCACTCCCGGCCCCCAAGCGCGCCATGCGCTGCATGCCTATCGTCTGGCCTTTAAGCATCCGGTAAGCGATGTATTTTTAGAAATTACCCGCGCTCTGCCGGAGGATTTACAGAAACTTCTGTACTAAATAAGCAGACCATGATATAATTAGTGTATACTAATGTAAAGACAGAGTAGCTGTAAGGCTACCCTGAATAAGGAGGAATAGACAAATGCCCTTAGTTACATCTACTGAAATGTTCAAAAAAGCTTACGAAGGCCACTATGCTGTTGGTGCCTTCAACGTCAACAACATGGAAATCATCCAAGGTATCGTTGCTGCAGCACAACAGGAAAAATCTCCGCTGATTCTGCAGGTAAGTGCCGGCGCCCGCAAATACGCTAACCACATCTACCTGATGAAGCTGGTTGAAGCAGCAATCGAAGACACCGGTCTGCCTATCTGCCTGCATCTGGACCACGGCGAAGATTTTGACATCTGCAAAGCCTGCGTCGACGGCGGCTTCACCTCCGTTATGATTGACGGCAGCAAGCATCCTTTTGAAGAAAATATCGAAATGACTCGTCGTGTTGTTGAATATGCACACGAAAGAGGCGTTGTAGTTGAGGCAGAGCTTGGCCGACTGGCAGGCGTAGAAGACGCTGTTAAGGTTAACACCAAGGACGCTACCTACACCGATCCCGATCAGGCTGTAGAATTCGTTGAACGCACCGGCTGCGACAGCCTGGCAATCGCTATCGGCACCAGCCACGGCGCTTACAAATTCAAAGGCAAACCGGAACTGGACTTCGCACGTCTGGAAAAAATCACCAACTTGCTGCCCGGTTATCCTCTGGTTCTGCACGGTGCTTCCACCGTTATTCCGTCCTTTGTTGAAGAATGCAACAAGTACGGCGGCAAGCTGGACGGCGCTCAGGGCGTACCGGAAGACATGCTGCTGCAAGCAGGCAAATTCGGTGTTTGCAAAATCAACATCGATACCGACCTGCGCCTGGCAATGACCGCTTCCATCCGTAAGCATCTTGTAGAAAACCCTGGCGACTTCGATCCTCGCCAATACCTGAAACCCGCACGTCAGGCTATCCAGGACATGGTAGCTCACAAAATGCGTGACGTACTCAACAGCAGCAACAGACTGTAAGCTATAACGATTTAAAAACTAAAATGCACCATTCCCTACTGTCAAGGAATGGTGCATTTTTTATTTATGCAAAGCGTATATCATTTTTTCTTACAAATCCTTCAGGATATCATCCATGTACTTATGCAGCTTTTCCAGCTTCTTGCGTACCATAACCGCCTTATCCGGGTTACGCGCCACAATCTGCTCAATTTTGCTGCGCTGCAGCAGATAATCGTGTTCCATGCCACGCATATAAGCGCGCAGGTCAATAGCAGCAGGCTCAACCTGAACCATTTCGGATTCATGCATCTGCCACTCAGTACCATGGATTTCGGCACAGTCACCAAAGTGCGGGATGTAGGTTGCCGTGCCCAGATTGCGTCCCAAAGAATCTGCCAGCTCCATAGCTGCATCAAGCTCGCCATGCGTAACGAAAAAGGCCTTAGGAACCTCCTTCATGCTGCTATACCAGGCTAACAGCTGCTGCTTATCCGCATGGGCAGAAAAGCCCTTCATATTGTAAATTTTGGCGTTGACTCTGATATCCTCGCCCATAATCTTAATGCGCTTAATACCTTCTATCAGCCTGCGTCCGATAGTGCCCTCCGCCTGATAGCCGGCAAATACTATGCTGCTGTCCTCACGCCACAGATTATGCTTCAGGTGATGCAGAATACGACCGGCGTCTGCCATGCCGCTGGCCGAAATAACAATCTTGCTGCCCGGAATTTCGTTAATCGCCATGGATTCCTGCACCGTGGCAGTAAAGCGCAAGTTATGCATAGACACCAGCCTGCGTCCCTGCATTGCGTAAAGTGCCCGCGCTTCCTCATCATATTCCTCGGGATTCGTCATAGTAATCTGCGTAGCTCTGTTGGCCATAGGACTATCTACATAAATCGGAATCTCCGGAATTTTGCCTTCCGCCTGAAGCTTTTGGAAATAGTACAGCAATACCTGCGTACGCCCTACAGCAAACGCAGGAATAATAACGTTACCGCCACGCTCGACAGTATCGTTGATAATATTCGCAAGCTCGCCCTCTTTATCGTAGGCTTCATGAATGCGATTGCCATAGGTAGATTCCGTAATAATAAAATCCGCACCGCCAGCTACCGCCGGGTCCTCAATAATCGGCTGATTCGGTTGACCGATATCGCCGGTAAAAATCAAGCGCGTCTTTTTGTCGCCTTCAGTAACAGACATTTCTACAAAAGCAGAGCCAAGAATGTGTCCCGCAACGCGGAAGGTGACGGTAACACCGGGAACAACATTAAACGCTTCTCCAAAGCTGCGCAGCTTAAACAGGTGCAAGGCGCGGGCAGCATCATCAACCGTAAACAACGGCTCGACAATTTTTTTGCCGGCACGCATGCCTTTGCGATTGGCGTATTCTGCCTCACCCTCCTGAATGTGCGCGCTGTCCGGCAGCAAAATCGAGCACAGCTCCTCTGTCGATTTAGTGCAATAGATGGGGCCGCGGAAGCCTTCCTTGACCAGCTTCGGCAACAGACCGCTGTGGTCAACATGGGCGTGCGTCAATACAACAGCCTCAATCTCTCCCGGATGAAACAAAAAATCCTTTTCATTCAGCGCTTTTATCAGCTTGGAGCCCTGAAACATGCCGCAGTCTACCAAAAACTTATGTCCGCCGACCTCCAGCAGATAACAGGAACCGGTAACGGTGCGCGTTGCACCTAAAAAAGTTATTTTCATCGCAAAGCCTCCATTCTGCAAGTAGTATTTTCAGTTATATTTTATAATTCTACAAAACGAAGGTAAAATCCTTTTTATGGCGGAAAATAGTGGGATGAGAAAAAAGCAGACTCTAAGTTTTTGCTCAAAATCTGCTTAGTCAATCATTATATTTTAAATACGCTATTCATTCTCTCTTCTAGGCATACTATGCTCAAGGTATTTTTTGATAATCTCTAATTGTTCTTCAACTGTTTTAGGCGAATCATCAAGGACGAATCCCTGAAAATCGTTATTTCTATTGTCACCTACAACTTGTTTTTCTTTTTCCATTACTAAGCGACTCCTCTTCCCAAGACCAAATATATATTCACTAAAATATTTGACACACTATAATATATGGCGTTATAATACAACTATAGTATGTAAACATTTTTTCGTTAATTGATATTAAAAAGTCTGAAACACAAAAACATTAGGTCAATCCGCATACAATATATATTCATACCTTTTTTATCTTCACAACGTCACGAAAATATAAAATTAAAGGAGAAAATTTATGGCTGATATTATCATATATAACACTAATGACGGCAAGGCCGCCATAAAACTTTATGCTGATAACGGAACTGTATGGCTGACACAGGCACAAATATCTGAGTTGTTTAACAAAGAGCGCAGCGGTATCAGTAAGCACATAAAAAATATTTTCAACGAAGGCGAACTAGAAGAAAAAAGCAATGTGAACTTTCTTCACATTGCAAATTCAGACAAACCTGTGGCCTTTTATAGCCTTGATGTCATTCTTGCTGTCGGTTTTCGTGTCCGTTCACCGCGCGGCACACAATTCCGTCAATGGGCCAACAATACCTTAAAAGAATATCTGCAGAAAGGCTTTATACTCGATAAAGACCGCCTGAAAAATCCTGACGGCCGTCCAGATTATTTTGACGAATTGCTGGAACAAATCCGTGACATCCGTGCCAGCGAAAAGCGCTTTTATCAAAAGCTACGCGACTTGTTTGCGCTCTCCAGCGATTACAAAGTTATGGAAAAAGCTACGCATTTATTTTTTGCTGAAACACAAAATAAACTGCTTTATGGTGTAACAGGTAAAACTGCTGCTGAAATCATAGATAGTCGTGCCAATTCAGATGCACCCAACATGGCGCTAAAGTCTTGGAGCGGCTCCATTGTCCGTAAAACTGACGTTGTAGTTGCCAAAAACTACCTTACGTCTGATGAAATAGACGTTCTTAACCGTCTTGTAACTATTTTCCTTGAAAGTGCTGAATTACACGTAAAAATGCGCAAGGACCTAACTCTTAATTTTTGGCGTGCCAGCGTCGATAAACTGCTTCTAGATCACAGTATACCGTTGCTTCAATCTCACGGAAAAATATCCATGGATGAAGCAAAAGCCCATGCTCGTCTTGCTTATGAAACATTCGACGCTCGTCGCAAAGCCTTTGAAGCAGCGCAGGCAGATACTATTGATTTGCTGGAGCTGGAACAGGAAGCAAAAAGCGTAAAGAAGTAAAGACCGACGACAGAAGGCTGACTGTAAGGAAAATTTTTGAAAGTGAGATATGAAAATGAACAGTATAAAATTATTCCAATCAGCTAAAATCCGTTCCGTTTGGAACGAAGAAGAACAGCAATGGTATTTTTCTGTAGTCGATATTGTTGGTGCTTTGACAGATAGCGTTAACCCAACAGCCTACCTAAAAAAATACGCAAAAGAGATCCCGAGCTTTGGACTTACCTAGGGACAAATTGTCCCCAGGTAGCAATACCAACTCAAAGCGGTAAAAATCGTCGCACCTTAGCTGCTGCGCCCTGCGCATCATCCAGTCTATCCCCTCACCTAAAGCCGAACCCTTTAAGCAATGGCTTGCGCAAGTTGGCAGCGAACGCATAGAGGAAATCGAAAACCCTGAGCTTGCACAAACAGCTTTAGACAGATGATAGAGAAAAATGAAATACTGCCAGCACAGTGCTAATAGCAAGAAAGATATATATGATTTGATTGATAATAAACCGGCTAAGCCTCATTACCAAGCGGAAGAATACGTAACAATTTCAAGATAAAAAAGAAATGGAGTGAATTTATTATGGATAAAAAAGAAGTTTCTGTATTAAAAAGCAAATTTGATGAACTTGTTCATGTAGATAAAAATACTGGTATTGAGTTTTGGTATGCCAGAGAACTACAACCAGCCTTTAGTTACAGTCAATGGCGCCGGTTTAGCGAAGTAATTGAAAAAGCAAAATTATCATGTAAAGTCAGTGGTAATATTGTTGATAACCATTTTGCCAACGTCGGCAAAATGGTCAATTTAGGTAGTGGAGCAAGCAGAGAAATCACCGATGTAAAATTAACTCGTTATGCTTGCTACTTAATAGCCCAAAATGGTGATCCTCGTAAAGAAGAAATTGCATTTGCTCAGAGTTATTTTGCTCAGCAAACTCGGAAACAGGAACTTATAGAAGAACATATGAACGATATGCAGCGCATTGATAATCGGGAAAAGTTGCGTGAGTCAGAAAAACGCTTATCTAAAAACATCTTTGAAAGAAATGTAGATAATGCTGGTTATGCACGTATCCGTTCCGCTGGTGACAGCGCCCTTTTCGGCAAAAGCACACAAGTAATGAAGGATAAATACGGCGTTAATAAAAATCGTCCCTTAGCAGACTTCCTGCCAAACTTAACCATAGCAGCAAAAAACCTTGCTACTGAAATGACAAACTATAATACTGAAGCAAAAGACTTGTATGGCGAACCCAGTATAACTCATGAACATGTGCAAAATAACTCTACCATTAGAAACATGCTAGGAGAACGTGGTATAAAGCCAGAAAACCTCCCTCCTGCTGAAGATATTAAAAAAATAGAGCGTTGCACTAGTCAACAAATTTTAGACACAAATCATAAAAAAATATACAACAAAAAAT